>VMHT01133926.1_pt1 | contig 41834 bp, 41 predicted proteins | sample 4693611 | NCBI WGS metagenome assembly VMHT01 (sample SAMN12280063, study PRJNA550983) | marine metagenome | isolation source: seawater sampled from same location over 5 years 0.02-0.2 micron viral filtrate | place: USA: collected off the coast of southern California halfway between the port... ...
ACGAAATCTATGTGACGGTCGGCATGTCCGGTGTGTCCGTGTCCTATTACTCATTATTGGGTGATGATGGCGACGCAGATGCCGGTGATGCAACCTATCTGTCTGTCGATTACGAAACTGAAATCGGCGAATTGGGTCTGGCACTGCATTATGGTGCTTATGATGCCGAGGATTGGGGTCTGCAAGATTCCACCGACATGTCAGTCACATTGTCCAAAGGCGATTTCTCGCTGGCTTATGTGACCACTGATGATCTGACCGGCGATGACGACGAAGACCGTATGGTCGTCAGCTGGGGCGCAAGCTTCTAAGCTTGATTGAAACAAGGTTCCTCCCATGAAACTTATCCTTGCGATAATCAAGCCCTTCAAACTGGATGCCGTTCGCGAAGCGTTAACCGCAGCCGGAATTGAAGGCATGACGGCGACCGAAGCAAAAGGCTTCGGTCGTCAAAAAGGCCAAACCGAAATCTATCGTGGTGCTGAATATGAGATTAATTTCCTGCCCAAAATGCGGCTGGAAGTTGTTGTCGATGACGCCCAAGTAGAAGCCGCTTGCGAAGCCATTCGCGAAGCCGCCAATACGGATAAAATCGGTGACGGTAAAATTTTTGTAGTCAGTGTCGATGAAGCCATCCGTATTCGGACCGGCGAAAACGGCTCTGCTGCTCTGTAAAGGACTCCACCAATGTTGAAAAATACTCTCAAAATTTTGGGGCTGGGTTCGGCTTTGTCTTTGGCAGCCGTTCCGGCCCTCGCTGAAGTCAGCCCTGAGACAGCTTATGTGTTCAACACATTCCTGTTCCTGGTCTGCGGTTTCTTGGTCATGTTCATGGCCGCCGGTTTTACCATGCTCGAAAGCGGCATGGTCCGGTCCAAAAATGTGGCTACGATTTGCGTCAAAAACATTTCATTATTCGCCATTGCCGGTCTGATGTATTGGCTGGTCGGCTATAATCTGATGTATGGCATTGCCGAAGGCGGTTATATCGGTGAGTTGTTCTCCGTATGGTCAGCCGATGACAGCGCCATTGCCGGTGAAACACCTGATTTCTCGGGCGGCTATGCTTCCGGTTCTGACTGGTATTTCCAAATGGTTTTCTGCGCCACAACAGCCTCAATCGTGTCCGGCACCATCGCCGAACGCATGAAGTTGTGGCCGTTCCTTATCTTCACGCTGTTCCTGACCGGATTTATTTATCCGATCGTCGGCAGCTGGGAGTGGGGCACAGGCTGGCTCGACGCTATGGGCTTTTCTGACTTTGCCGGTTCGACGCTGGTACACTCAACCGGTGGTTGGGCGGCTCTTGCTGGTGCCATTATTCTTGGCGCACGCGCCGGAAAATATGGTCCGAATGGCGAAGTTAACCCAATCCCGGGCTCCAGTATGCCTTTGGCCACTTTGGGCACATTTATTTTGTGGCTCGGTTGGTTCGGCTTTAATGGCGGTTCGCAACTGGCTCTGGGTTCGGGTGCCGATGCGGCAGCCATCTCCAACATCTTCATCAACACCAATATGGCCGCAGCGGCCGGAGTTGTGGCCGCAATGGTCGCGTCAAATGCGCTTTATGGCAAAATTGATCTGACCATGTGTTTGAACGGTGCGATTGGTGGCCTTGTCTCCATCACGGCCGAGCCATTGACCCCGTCCATACCAGCCGCCGCCTTTATCGGTGCTGTGGGTGGTGTTCTGGTCGTCCTGGCCGTGCCGCTGCTCGACAAGTTCAAGGTCGATGACGTCGTCGGTGCCATTCCGGCTCACCTCGTGTGCGGTATTTGGGGCACACTGATTGTTCCCCTTACTAATAGCGATGCGACCTACACGGTGCAGGCTATCGGCGTCGTTGCCGTCGGTATTTTTACCATGATTGCCAGCGGCATCATCTGGTCGATACTCAAAGCGGTGATGGGCATTCGCGTCGATGAAGACGGTGAAATGCTAGGTCTTGATAAAGAAGAACTGGGCATTGAAGCCTATCCCGAGTTCTCGCGCACTTGATATCCCCTAGTGAGCGTGACCCCCGGCAGAGCATTCTGCCGGGGGTTTTTTTTGTAACCGGGCGGCAGAGCAATCTGCCGGGTTTTTACTTAACCGGGCAGTTTGCCAAATTGGGCAACGCCATCGGCGATAACATGGAAACCATGTCTCTCATCGGTATAAATGGCCGCATCAGGGCCACCGAAATCAGCCGGATTGTCGAGCGAACCGATTTTCAACAAGACCGCGCCGGGCGCGCCTGGGGCCCGGGTCAAAAGCGGTGTGCCGCAATGGCCACAAAACTCGCGCGTCACCGCGCCGTCAATATCGTCTCGCTGATAAGCCGTCGGCGTACCTTGGGTATATTTAAACCCGGCTTCAGACACGCCCATCGTCAGATTGGCCGCGCCGCCGGTGATATAAGTGCACTCACGACAATGGCATTGCAATTTCATCACCGCATCGCCCTCGGCTTGGTATTTTATTTTGCCGCAATAGCAGCTTCCGGTAAATGACATGGTGTTCCTCCTTGTTACTTATCAAGGAAAGCTTGCCATATCACGGACCAAGATTAAAGGAAACTTCATCCACAATTTCGCTGGCGCGTCCGCGCAAGGCGGCAATCTTATTGAGGGATAATGTGTCAGGGGTAAAGCTGCCCCAGCTTTGCACCCGCGCCGAGGCCGCGATATCGGCGCGTATCGGATATTCAAAATTCACCTCAGCATAGGTTTTCTGCGCCGCCGCAGAGACCAAAAACTCCATCAGCTTTTGGGCATTGGCGCGATGGGGCGCGTATTTGGCCATCGCCATGCCGGATAAATTCATATGTGCGCCGCCGCGTGGCATATCGGGAAACACCACGCGCACGGATTTCGCCCAGTCTTGCTGAACGGGCTTTTTCTCATTGGTCTGCATTTTGCCCATATAATAGGTATTGCCAATGGCGATATCACACACGCCGCCATAGACTTTACGCACTTGAGCGCGGTCATTGCCCGATGGCTTGCCCGCCAGATTGGCCTTTAAGCCGGCCAACCAATCAGTAAACCGCGCCTCGCCCATATGCTCGAGCAAGGCGGCAAACAGCGCGATATTGTAAGGATGCTGGCCCGAGCGCAGACATATGCGCCCGCGAAATTGCGGGTCGGCCAAATCGGCAAAAGATAAATCGGTCTCCGGCACCCGGCTGCGCGAGACATAAGCCACACGCGCCCGCCAGGTCAGGCCGAACCATGTATCATCCCTGCCGCGCGCGCGCGCCGGAATATGCCGCGTCAAAATCGCCGAGCGCACCGGTTGCGCCACTTCTCGGGCGGCATGGAGGCGTCCAATATCAACCGTTAAAATGACATCGGCAGGCGAGCGCTTGCCCTCGGTTTTCACGCGCTCAATCAGACCTTTTTTGGCGAATATGACTTTGACTTGAATGCCCGTCTCGGCGGTGAATTGCGCGAAAAGCGGTTCGACCAAAAACGGTTGGCGATAGGAATAGACATTAACGACTTGGATTTTTTGCCCAGTTTCTTGGGCCGTGCTGGTGCTATATCCAAAGCTCACAAGTAAGCTGACAAAAAGAGCCGCCGCAGGGAGGCTAAAAAACGCCGATAAGGCAATGGGACGAAAGCGCATGGGATATCCTGCAAATGCGAATGATTATCATTTGCGTTCTAAGCCGTGCCTGCGCTTATGTCAACTAGGGCTTGTCAACCACGGCCATCAACTAGGGCGGGTCGCCGATGGAGGCCGTCGGAGCGGTCCGCTGGATTAGTCTTGGTTGCGGATTAAATCCATCATTGGCAGCAGACGCAAATAGCTGGCTGGAAACAGGCGGCGAATCCAATCCACCACATGGGCATCAGGGCCGATAAGAATGCGCGCCTTGTTTTTTCGAATGCCCTTCATAATCACTTTGGCCGCGCCATCGGGCTGCGTCATGGTGAATTGGGCGAAACGCTGAATCGCTTCCTCGCGCTCGGCCTCGGCTTCGGGGCCTTGCTGCACCCGCGCATGGCGCACAATATTTGTATTAATGCCGCCCGGGTGAATGGTCGAGACGCCAATATCCGAGCCGCGCATTTCATGGCGCAGGGCTTCGGTAAAACCCAATACGGCGAATTTTGAGGCATTATATGCGGCTTGGGTCGGCACCCCAATCAGGCCGAAAATCGAGGATATATTGGCTACATGACCGCTGCCCTTAGTGATGAAATGCGGCAGAAAGGCTTGCGTGCCATTCACCACACCCCAGAAATTAATATCCATCAGCCATTTGCAATCATCGACACTCATCTCAGAGACCGGCGCGCCGAATGCGACGCCGGCATTATTCAAAATCAGGTCGGCACCGCCAAAGTCTTTTTCAACGCGCGCGGCCAGGTCAAACATGGCATCGCGATCGGACACATCGACCATAAAGCTCTCCATACGGCCATCCGAATCGGCGGCATTAATGGCGGCTTTGGTGTCGGCCAACATGTCTTGGCGCAAATCAGTGCCGATAATTGTGGCGCCTTGCGCGGCCATGGCGTGGGCGCAGGCCGCTCCAATGCCGCTGCCGGCACCGGTGATGACACAGACTTTATCTTTAAATTGAAGCATAAAATTCTCCCTGACGGCGCTTATCATTGTCGAGTTGCTGAAAAAAAGCCAGCAAAAAGCCCCGCCCATCGCGTCGGATGAACGGGGCGGAATGCGAGAGGCTTTAGCGCGCGACTTTTTTCTTACGTCGGCGTTCCAGCGGCTGATAGGCTTGTGCCGCATGGGTTGTGCAATAAGGGCTGCCGCTTTTGGCGCGCGCCCCGCAGAAATGAAACTCGGTCGTGCCCGGGTCCCCAATCGGCCATTTGCATGTATGCTCGGTCAGATGCAAGACGCTGGCACGTTCCTCAGGGCTTAAAATCGGTTCCGGCACGACTTGGTCTTTAATATCATCCAACTCAGTGGCTCGAAAACGCTGGCTGCCCGATAATGAGGGCGTTGACGGGCGCGCCCGTCCTGAACCGGCCGAAATCCGTGCCGTTGAGACCCGCGCCGGGGTTGCCCGACCGGAAAGCCCCAGCCGATGCACTTTGCCGATAACCGCATTACGGGTCACACCACCCATTTTGCGGGCAATCTGACTGGCAGATAGGCCGTCAGTCCATAATTGTTTAAGCATTTCAACACGTTCGTCAGTCCATGCCATGATTTGCACCCTCCGAAATCAGTTCATCTTCAATTTTTTCACCACATCTAGTGGCGTTACATTTATTTTCTACTAAATATAGTAGGAAAAGGGAAAGGCTGATTCGTCCTTATCCACATGATTCGAATCGTCGCCGCGACGATATTTGCCTTGAACCTGTCCATGATTGGCCTATTGTCTGCGTCATGGAACAAGCAGACTCACCGCAAAACACCGCCCCCGCCACCAACTCAGTTACCAAATCAGAGTCCGGTGCGCCCGCCGCCAGCGCCTATCCGGCCTTGGGTGTGCGCCAATTTGGCCGCTTTAACTGGCTGGGTCTATGGACGCTTTATAAAAAAGAAGTGCGCCGCTTCACGAAAGTGTGGATGCAAACGCTGATGGCGCCAATTGTCACCACTTTGCTGTTTTTGGCGATTTTCTCGCTGGCTTTGGCCGGTTTGCGCCCCGATATTAATGGTGTGCCGTTTATTAATTTCCTCGCGCCCGGGCTGATTATGATGTCGATTGTGCAAAATGCCTTTGCCAATAGCTCATCCTCGCTGCTGGTCGCCAAAGTGCAGGGCAATGTCGTGGATTTTCTGATGCCGCCGCTATCGCCGCTGGAATTGAATATCGGCATTACTTTTGGCGGGCTGACGCGCGGGCTGTTTGTCGGCATTGGCACATTTACGGCCATGTCGTTTTTTGTTGATTTCACCGTGCACAGTTTTTTCGCGGCCTTGTTTTATGCCTGTATCGCCTCGCTTTTACTCGGCCAAATTGGCCTGTTGGGCGGTATTTGGGCCGATAAATTCGACCATTTGGCGACGATTTCCAATTTCATCATCACGCCGCTGGCCTTTTTATCCGGCACATTTTACTCGGTCACCCAATTGCCAGAATTTGCCTATAATGTGACGCAATACAATCCGTTCTTTTACATGATTGACGGGTTTCGCTATGCGCTGACCGGCCATGCGGAAGGCTCGCTTTTATTCGGCGCGGGCATGCTTATCGGCCTGACGCTTATCGGCTCGGCCATGTGCCAATTTGTTTTGGCGCGCGGCTGGCGCCTGAAAAGCTAAACTGCAAAGCTAAAAACAGCCACCCCCTTGCCAAAAAACCCGCTTTTAGGGTAAAAATCGTCCTCAGCAAGCCGCCTTCGCTGAATGGCGGCTTTTTCTATTGACCCGCCTGATGATAGGCGGCGAGCAGGAGAGTGACATGAGCACCGGTAACAGCCATATCATGCCGACCTATAATCGCGCCGCCTTGCGGTTTGTGCGCGGCCAAGGCGCGTGGCTGGAAACCGAGAGCGGCGAGAAATATCTCGATTTCGGCTCGGGCGTGGCGGTCAACACGCTGGGTCACGCGCATCCCCAGCTTAATGCCGCGCTGCACGCGCAGTCGGAAAAGCTGTGGCATGTCTCCAATCTCTATCACATTCCCGAACAGGAAAAATTGGCCGATGCGCTATGCGATGCCAGTTTTGCCGATTTGGTGTTTTTCACAAATTCCGGTGCCGAAGCGGCTGAGGGCATGATTAAGGCCATGCGGAAATATCATGCGGCGAAGGGCGCGCCCGAAAAAGTGACGCTTATCGGTTTCGACGGGGCCTTTCATGGCCGCACTCTGGCGGCTTTGGCAGCGGCCGGCAATCAAGCCTATCTCGAAGGATTTGGGCCGGCGCCCGGCGGTTTTGTGCAATGCCCCGAGCTGACTTTGGCGGCGGTGGAAAGCCTGATGGATGACACCATTGCGGGCATTCTCATTGAGCCGGTGCAGGGCGAGGGCGGGGTGCGTGACGTCGGCACAGATTTTCTGCGCGGCTTGCGCGCATTATGCGACCGGCATGATATTTTATTGGGCTTCGACGAAGTGCAATGCGGCATTGGCCGGACCGGCAAATTATTTGCCCATGAATGGGCCGAGGTGACGCCGGATGTGATGGCCATTGCCAAGGGCATTGGCGGCGGGTTTCCGCTCGGCGCGGTGATGACGACACAAGAAGTCGGCCAGGTCATGCAGCCCGGCACGCATGGCTCCACCTATGGCGGCAATCCGCTGGCCTGCGCGGTTGGCGCGGCGGTGATGGCGGCGGTGAATGATGACGCTTTCCTCACCCATGTGCAGGATATGGCGATTTATTTCCGCCAGCATTTGGCGCGGCTGCTGGAAGAAAATAGCGACATGTTTGAAGATGTGCGCGGGCGCGGCCTGATGGTCGGGCTGAAATGCAAGCGGCCCAATATGGATTTGGTCGTCGCTTTAAGGGATGAAAAAATGCTGAGCATTGGGGCGGGCGATAATGTGCTGCGTATTTTGCCGCCGCTCAATGTGACGCAAGACGAGATTAACATCGCCGTGACGGCCATAGAAACAGCCTGCGCCAAATTGCGGGCAGGAGAGTAAGCCATGAGTTTGGCAGACCATCAGAGCCATTTTCTCGACCTTGCCGATTTGCCCGATGGCAAATTGCGCGCCTTGCTGGATGCTGCCCATAAGCGCAAAGCCGCGCGCGCCGGTAAACCAAAAGGCACACTGGATGATGATGCGCCGCTGGCCGGTTATTTATTGGCGATGATTTTTGAAAAACCCTCGACCCGCACAAGGCTGTCTTTTGATGTGGGCATGCGCCAGCTTGGCGGCCAGACGGTGATATTAAACCAAAGCGATATGCAATTGGGACGCGGCGAGAGCATTGCCGATACGGCAGAGGTCATATCGCGTTTTGCCGATTTAGCCATGCTGCGTACCGGCCCGCATGAAACGCTGAGCGAGCTGGCCACCCATGCCCATGTGCCGGTGATTAACGGGCTGACAGCCTATAGCCATCCTTGCCAAATCGTCGCTGACCTGATGACTTTTGAAGAACATAAGGGCGCATTGGCAGGGCAGAAATTGGCCTGGCTGGGCGATGGCAATAATGTTGCCCTGTCTTTTGTGCATGCCGCCGCGCAATTGGATTTTGAATTGGCGCTGGCGACACCGGCTGATTTTTCGATTGCGGATGCGGAGATTAAAGCGGCGCAGGCCAAGGGCGCAAAAATCACGCTTTGCGAAACCGCCGCGCAAGCCGCCGATCATGCCGCCGCGCTGGTGACGGATTGCTGGGTGTCGATGAGCGATGACCCGGCTGAGGCGCAAAAGCGGGCCGCCGCTTTTGGCCCGTATCAAGTAACGCAAGATTTAATGAAGAGGGGCGATGCGCCGATATTCATGCATTGCCTGCCCGCCTATCGCGGCAGTGAGGTAACGGCTGAGGTGATTGATGGTGCGGCATCGATTATTTTTGACGAAGCTGAAAACCGCGCCCATGCCCAAAAAGCTATCATGCTGCATTGCATGGGGGCCGCGCCGGAAATGTCATTATGAGCGCGTTAAAAAATTATGCCTTGCCGTTTCGTATTGAAGGGCAAAACGTCAATGGGCGCGCCGTCAAGCTGAACAGTCTCGCCTCTGATGTGCTGTTGCGCCATGATTATCCCGAAGCTGTCAGCCGCCTGCTGGGCGAGGCTTTGGTGCTGGCATCCATGCTGGGCACAATGTTGAAATTTGACGGACGGTTTATTTTGCAATTGCAAGGCAATGGCCCGATTTCCATGTTGATGGCCGATTATACGCCGGAAGAAAACGGCCTTGGCGGGTTGCGCGGCTTCGCGCAATTTGACGAGGCGGCGCTGGCGACCGCCTTGAAAGCGGGCAAGCCGCCCATGGCCTTATTGGGCGATAAGGCGCATATGGCCTTCACCGTTGACCAAGGCGCGGATATGGAACGCTATCAGGGCATTGTGCCGCTTGAGGGCGACACGCTGGCCGATGCGGCATTGGGATATTTTGAACGCTCCGAGCAAATCGGCACGGCGTTAAAACTGGCGGCGGCGCCGCTTTTATTGCCCGGCGGCAAAACCGAATGGCGCGCCGGTGGCATTGTTGTGCAGCAAATGGCGGCGACCGGCGGCGTGGTGGATATTGAAACCCCGCCCGAGGGCGACCCTGAGCGCGTTGATGATGATTGGAATCGCTTGGAAATCCTGTTGCAGACCACTGAGGATAGCGAATTATTGGACAGCGATGTGAGCGGCGAGGCCTTGGCGTTTCGCTTGTTTCATGAAGATGGGGTGCGGGTGTTTGAGCCGCGCGCCCTGACATTTGCCTGCCCGTGCACCCGCCAACGCGTGTTGAACATGCTGGCCGGATTGTCTGAAAACGACCGCACGGAAATGCAGGCGCAAGATAATGTTGAAGTGCGCTGCGAGTTTTGTAATGAAAATTATGTATTCGAGCCCACCGAGGCGTTTTCCGCCGTATAAATGAGATGAGGCGTTTTCCGCCGTATAATTGAAGCGACTGGTTTAGGTCGCCGGACGCGTTATATTTAAGACAGAGTTTGAGTGTCATTTTGCGTAAAGGGTGCCGGTAGAGGCAGCATGAAACAGTTTTTGAACAAATTGGGAGCATGGATGCGCGCGCAATCCCATAAATTGCGTCCGGCTTTGGGCGGCAGGCTAAGGAAAATAGCCATGCCCCTGCTCGTTTTAATGGGCGGGTTTTTTGGCTTTTCCATGCTGGTGGCCACCAAGCCGCAAACCAAACCTGCCGAAAATAGCGAAATTGTCTGGTCGGTGGCGGCGCAAAAAGTCGCCTATGGCGTATATCAGCCGCGCATTTCTGCCTTTGGGGAATTAAGGCCGCGCCGCGAAGTGAATTTGCGCGCTTTGGTATCGGGCGAGGTGATTGCCACCAGTGCCGGTTTTGAGGATGGCGCGCGCGTCGCCAAGGGCGATGTGCTGCTGGAGATTGACCCGTTTACCTATGAAAACCAATTGGCCGATGCGCGCGCGCAACTCAAAGGCGCGAAAGCGGTGCTGAAAGAACGCCAAGCGTCGGCCAAATTGGCGCGTCAAGAAAAAGCCCGCGCTCAGAAATTATTTAAAAAAGGCACGGTGTCGCAAAAGACAGTGGACGATAAAACCACCGATGCGACGATTAAAGCGGCGCGCGCCGAGCAGCAACAATCGGCGGTGGACCGCATAAATGTGCAGGTGAAAAAAGCCAAACGCGATTTGGCCAATACCAAAGTTGTTGCCCCGTTTAGCGGTTTTCTGGCCAATATCACGGCGCGCGAGGGCCGGGTGCTGAACCCGAATGACCAAGTCGGCATGCTGCTTGATAGCGATAATTTTGATGTCGTGTTTAATTTATCCGACGCTCAATATGGTCGCTTTCTTGAGCGCAATAGCGAAGTGATTGGCCGTCCGGTGAATATTGTCTGGCAGCTGGGCGGTGAGCGGATTGAATTGCGCGCCGAGATTGAGCGGGTCGGGGCGCAAATCAGCCAAGCGACACGCGGCGTTGATGTTTATGCGCGGGTGACCGGCAAGCTGCCCTCTAATTTACGCGGCGGGGCATTTGTGACGGTTGAATTGCTGGCCCAGCCCGTGCCCGATGTGATGGCGATTTCCAAAAATGCGCTTTATGGCGGCAATATGGTTTATCTGGTTGAGAACGGGCGCTTGGCTCGCAAAACGCTTGATGATTTCATTGATGATGGGGCGCAGGTTCTGCTCAGAAGCGGTCTCTCTATCGGTGATATGGTGCTGATGACGCGCTTTAATGAGGCCGCGCCGGGTGTTGCGGTGAAAGTAGTGGAGCAGCCTTAAATGAACCCGATGCGCGCCATTGTTGAGCTGTTTTCGCGGCATCGCAATGCCGCCAATCTGCTTTTTATCTCGATGATTATGTTCGGTTTTTTCGGCCTGTCGGGATTGAACACGCAGTTTTTCCCGACCACGGAAATTAAAATCGTCAATATTAATGTGCCTTGGCCGGGCGCGACGGCGCAGGATGTCGATAAAAATATCGTCGCGACAATCCAGCCGGAAGTGCGCTTTATCGATGGCGTGAAGGAATTTAAATCCACCTCGCGCACCGGCTTTGCCGCCATTACGGTCGAGTTTTATCCCGAGGCCGATATTCAAAAAGCCGTCGGCGATGTCGAGGCGGCGGTGAATGCGGTCACCACCTTGCCCAAGGACGCGGAAAAACCGATTATTTCGCAGACCACTTTTTTTGAACCGGTTGTCTCAGTGCTGCTTTCCGGCCCGTTTGAGGAACGCGCTTTGCGCGCCTATGCCAAGCAATTGCGCGACGGCTTGCTGAATGTCGGCATTGATAAAGTCGTGATGAACGGCTTTCGCGACGAAGAAATTTGGGTCGAAGCGCAGGCCGCACAATTGCGCCGCTATAATATGACGGCGCAAGATATTGCCGATAAGCTGGCCGGCTCATCGCTGGATGTGCCGGGCGGTATTTTGCGCGGCGAGGTTGAACGCCAAGTGCGCGCCGTCGGCTTGGCACAAACCGCCAGCGATGTGCGCGAGATTAGCCTTCTCAGTTCAGCCGATGGCCGCCAAATTAAGGTCGGTGATGTGGCGCGGGTTTATGAGACATTTGACGCCAATGCGGTCGAGGGCTGGCGGGGCGAAGATCGCGCCATTCGCCTGACCATGCAGCGCACGAAAAACGGCGATGCGCTGGAAATGACCGATGCGGTGCGCGCCTATATTGCCGAGACGCTGCCCTCTTTGCCGCCGACATTGAAAGTCGAAATTTTTGATGTGAATGCCGATAAGATTCGCCAGCGCATTAATGTGCTGCTGATTAACGGGCTGGGCGGCATGTTTTTGGTGTTGTGCATTTTGTTTCTTTTCCTCAATGGCCGCATTGCCTTTTGGGTGGCGGCGGGCATTCCCGCTTCCTTAATGGCGACTTTCGGCGTCATGTTATATCTCGGCATGACGATTAACATGCTGTCGCTTTTCGCGCTGATTATGACCATTGGGATTATTGTCGATGATGCGATTGTGGTGGGTGAACATTCGGCTACGCTGACCGAGCGTGGGGCTGATGCCCAAACCGCCGCCGAGGGCGGAGCCTTGCGTATGATGCTGCCGATAACGGCGGCTGCGCTGACCACTTTGGCAGCGTTTATTCCCATGCTGCTTATCACCGGTGTGATGGGGCAATTTGTGCGCGCCATTCCGCTGGTATTATTCAGCGTTTTGGTGGCAAGCCTGATTGAATGTTTTTTCGTATTGCCCGGTCATTTGAGCCATGCGCTGAAAAAACCGCGCAAAGAGCGGCGCGGCATCCGCAAGGCGTTTCTCGACCGGTTTGAGCATTTTCGCGCCAATCGCTTTAAGCGTTTTGTGACCGCGGTTTATGATAATCGCTACACAACGGCGGCGGCGGGCCTCGCAATATTGATTATTTGCGTCGGCCTGTTGGCCGGCGGGCGTGTGCCGTTCCGCTTCTTCCCATCGCCCGAGGGCGAGGTGGTGAATGCTTATGTGTTTTTCCAGCCCGGCACCAAACGCGCCGAAACGCATAAAAACACCAAGCTGATTGAAAAGGCGCTTTATGACGCCGAGGCCAAGCTGCTGGCCCAAGCCGGGCCTGAGGCTGAGGAAAAATTGATTTCCGTCATCTTTACGCAAATCGGGCGCACCGGCACATCAACCGGAGAAGAACGCGCCCTTATCACAGCCGAACTGACAGCCAGCGAGGCGCGCAGCATTCGCACCAAAGACATTGTCAAACAATGGGAAGATTTAGTGCCCGATATTGCGGGGCTGCGTTATGTGTTCATCCGCGAACAACGCGGTGGCCCGCCCGGGCGCGATATTGATATTCGTCTGGCCAATGCCGATCCGGAAACATTGAAAAAAGCCGCCTTGGAAGTGCGCCAGAAGCTGCAAGAATATGACGGCATTTCGCGCGCGCGCGATAATTTATTTTATAATAAGCAAGAATTATTGCTGGAAGTGAACCGCCAAGGCGCGGCTTTGGGCTTCACCAATGCCATGGTCGGCAATCTGACCCGCGCCAATTTGGAAGGCGCGATTGCTAAACGTTTTGCCCGCGGTGATGAGGAAGTCACTTTGCGCGTCTTGCAACCGCGAGATGGCTCAAGCCCCAAACAATTGGCTGATATTGACCTGCCCGTGCCGGGCAGCATGACGGCCAATGGCACCCCGCGCTATGTGCCGCTCACGGCGGTGGTGGATATTATCGAAAAACCCGGCTTTGATTCCGTGCGCCGCACCGATGGCCAAGTCGCGGTATCGGTGATTGCCGATTATGATGATGATGCGGGCGACCCGAATGATGTGCTGCAAGACATGGCCGCGACGACGCTGCCGCAAGTGGCGGCGAAATATAATATCAGCTTCAGTTTTGGCGGTCGCAATCAAGAGCAAGCCGAAACAATGGGCGGCTTGCGGGTCGGTGCAGTGGTCGGCCTGTCCCTGATTTATATTGTTTTGGCGTTTGTTTTCGCCAGCTATTCGCGCCCGATTATCATTATGTCGGTCATCCCCTTTGGCCTTATCGGCATGGTGACGGGGCATTATGTGCAAGGTTTTGACCTGACCTTTTTGAGCCTTGTCGGGCTGTTGGGCCTGTCGGGCATATTGGTCAATAATTCGATTATTCTCATCAGCCGCATTGATGAGCGCCAAGGCGAGGGCGAGGATTTACGCACAGCCGTGATTAACGGCATTTGCGACCGTTTGCGCGCCGTTACGCTTACCTCACTGACAACGGTTTTGGGGCTGGCACCGCTCTTATTCGAAACCAGCGTGCAGGCGCAATTCTTGCTGCCCATGGTCATTACCATTGCTTGGGGGCTGGGCTTTGCCAGCCTGATTGTGCTGTTCTTAGTGCCCAGCGTTTTGGGTATTCAAGAGGATATTCGCAATCTGGTGGGGCGGTGGCGCGGCACACCGCAAGAGCCGATTAGCTATCAGCCCTCAGCGACGCCAGAAGCTGGGCGCGAATAAAACCAACACGGTCAAAAATTCAAGCCGCCCCAAAAGCATGCCGAAAGCCAGCACCCATTTGGCTTGATTGGGCAGACCGGCATAAGTGCCTGAAGGGCCAATTTCGGGGCCGAGGCCCGGGCCGACATTGGCAATGGCGGCGGCGGCGGCCGATAATGCGGTGAGCGGGTCAAGCCCCATCAGGCTCAGCGATGTGGCCACGGCGGAAAATGTCAGAATAAATATTAGCACAAAAGCCACCACTGAATTGGCGACTTCATCGTCGAGCAAGCGGCCATTATAGCGAATGACAAAAACCCCATTGGGGCGGGTCAATTGGCGGATATAGCGCCAGCCTGCTTTCACCACCACTTGCAGGCGAAAGATTTTTAACCCGCATGCGGTTGACCCGGCGCAACCGCCGATAAAGGTCAAAATGAAAAACATTGAAATGGCGAATGGCCCCCATGCGCTGTAATCGGCGGTGGCATAGCCCGTGCCGGTCAAAATCGAAGTGGTGTTAAAGGCGGCGGATAACAGAGCCGCACCGGCGCTGTCGCCGGTCATGGCCAATTGATAAATCCACATCATGCCCGCCGCCGCCAAAGCCAATAAGAAGAAAGTGCGGATTTGTTCGTCGCGCACAAATTTATCAAATTTGCGATTGACCAATTGCAGATAGGCGACAAAGGGCACGGCGGAGACCAGCATAAAAAATATCGCCACCATAGCCACCGGCGCGCCAAATGCGCCAAGGCTGTCATTGCGGGTTGAAAAGCCGCCCGTCGCAATTGTCGTCATGGCGTGGGCAATGGCGTCAAATACCTCCATACCGGCCGCCAGATAAGACAACATGCAGGCCAATGTAATGCCGAAATAAAGCCGCGTAATGGAACCGGCAATCTGCGCGGTGCGCGGCAGGATTTTTTCCGATGTGTCGGAGCTTTCAAGGCGAAATAATTGCATGCCGCCAATATTCAGCATGGGCAGAACCGATATTGCCATAACAATAATGCCAATGCCGCCAAACCATTGCAAAAGCGCGCGCCATAATAAAATGCCGGGCGGGGCGCCGTCCAAATTGGTTATCACAGTGGCACCGGTGGTGGTGAGGCCCGACATGGCCTCAAAAAACGCATCCGTATAGCTCATATCCAATTCGCCAAAGGCAAAGGGCAAAGCGGCGAAACCGGTCAGGGCCAGCCATGACAGGCTGGTCAGGGTGAAGGCTTGTTTGACTGAAAGCGGCGGCAATTTTCCGCGATTGGTCAGGATAAGCGCACCGGCGATAAAGCCGGTGACCAGCGAACAGCCGATGAAAACCTGCCAATCGCTATGGCCGCTGGTCGCATTAATGGTTGCGGGCAATAACATGCCGCCCGAAACAGCCGCCAGCAGCAGGCCAATAATAAAGAATATGGTTCGATTATCGCTCATGGATTAATTTATGTTCCCGCATTCATGCGGGCTGTCCAGCGAAAAGGCGGGCACTTCAATGTCAAAACACTCACCCTCTTGTGTCACCATGCCGTAACTCCCCAACATAAAACCTGATGCGGTGGAGAGCGGCGTGCCCGAGGAATAGGAGAATGTGCCGCCGGGTTTGAGGGTTGGTTGCTCGCCCACCACGCCCTCGCCGCGCACTTCCTGCAAGCGGCCTTGGGCGTCGGTGATTTGCCAATGGCGGGTCAATAATTGCACCGTCTCATGGCCCATATTTTCAATGGTGATGCGATAGGCCCAGACAAAATAAGCCTCATCCGGATCGCTGTCGCTGTCCAGAAAACGGGTTTCTACTGAAACCGAAATATCGCGCGTCACCGCTTTTTGCATGCCGCTTTTATCCCTTGCCTGCTCACGGACTGCTCTCGCCAGCTTTAGTCTAACCCAATTTGGCCAAGGCTTGCTCAAAATCATTTTGCAAATCATCGCCATCCTCAAGCCCGACCGAAACGCGCAATGTGCCGCCGGTAATGGCCAGCTCGGCCTTGGCCGCGTCGCTCAATTTTGAGTGGGTGGTGGTGGCCGGATGGGTAATGAGGGTTTTCGCATCGCCCAGATTATTGGAGATAAGCGCAATCTCAAGCCCATTGGCCAGCTTAAACGCATCGGCTTTGCCGCCCTTTAGATTAAAGGCGATAAGGTTTGAGCCACGGGTCATTTGCTTTTGCGCCAGTGCATATTGCGGATGGTTTTTATCATGCGGATAATAAACCTCCGCGACCTGCTCATGCGCCACCAGCATTTGCGTCAATTTTTCGGCATTATTGCAATGGGCATCGACCCGCAATTGCAAAGTCTCCAGCGCTTTCAACATCACCCAAGCATTAAACGGCGCGAGGCTGGGGCCGGTTTGGCGCATAAAAACCGCCAACCGGTCTTGGATATAATCCTGACGGCCCAAAATAATGCCGCCAAGGCACCGGCCTTGCCCGTCAATATGTTTGGTCGCGGAATAAATCGTGATGTCCGCGCCCAAGGTCAGCGGCTTTTGCAAAACCGGCGTCGCAAACACATTATCGACAACCAATTGCGCGCCATGATTATGGGCAATATCGGCCACCGCCTGAATGTCGATGATTTCCAGCAGCGGATTGGACGGGGTTTCCAAAAACAGGATTTTGGTTTCCGGTCGCAGCGCGGCTTGCCACGCCTCAAGGTCGCGCCCATCTACCAAAGTGCAGGCGACGCCAAAGCGCGGCATGAGTGTTTCCACCACATAGCGGCACGAGCCGAATAGCGCGCGCGCGGCGACAATATGGTCTCCGGCCTCAAGCTGGCTCATCATGCATGCGGTCACGGCGGCCATGCCGGTGGCGGTGGCGCGCGCATCCTCTGCGCCCTCTAGCGCCATCATGCGTTCTTCAAAAGCGCGCACGGTCGGATTGCCGAAACGCGAATAAATAAAGCCGTCTTCTTCTTCGTTAAAACGCGCCTCGGCTTGCTCGGCACTGTCATAAACATAGCCCGAAGTGAGATAAAGCGCCTCTGCGGTCTCACCAAAAGGCGAGCGCATACCGCCCTCATGCACCATGCGCGTTTGCGTTTGCCATTTCTTTTTCTCGGTCATAATCGTCTCCTGCGTGACCCTTTATGTGTAACCGGCATAAAAAAACCGACCAAGAGGCCGGGTTCCCTCCGGCGATTTTAGCTGTTTATTTAACGAGGCCGCAAGCCAGCCGGCCCAAATCACCTCGATTGGGAAGAACATGTCGAAAAACTGTCTCCGCGTCAAGACATGAGGGCATTTTAAGCGTAAACTCCGGCCCATGATTGAGATTCGAAAATCGCCATATGAGGCGCGAAAATGAGTGATGGTGCCGAAACAGGCGCGCTGTTTCCCGAAGAAGCAGGGCAAGAACCGGTGATGACCAAAGGCCAAACCCATGCGGTCGGCATTTTGCCCGCCCATGGCATTCAAAACATGGTGCGCGAAAAACAAATTTGGGCATCGGGCGGCGTGTTGGACGACCAGATACAACCGGCCAGCCTTGACCTCAGATTGGGCGATGTCGCCTATCGTATTCGCGCCAGTTTTCTGCCCGGTGAAAAAGGCACGATTTCCGATAAGCTGGCGGCGCGCGCTTATCATAAAATCGACTTATCGCAAGGCGCGGTGCTGGAGACGGGCTGCGTGTATTTAGTGCCGCTCATGGAGGCGGTCAATCTGCCCGAGCGCACGGCCGGCTTTGCCAATCCGAAAAGTTCGACCGGTCGCATTGATGTGTTTACGCGGCTGATTACCGATTTCGGCACGGCCTTTGATATTGTTCCGGCGGGTTATAAGGGTCATCTCTATTTGGAAGTGTGCCCGCGCACCTTCCCGATTTTGGTGCGCGAAGGCTCGCGCCTGTCGCAATTGCGCTTTCGCCGTGGCGCGGCGGCGCATAATGATGCCGAGCTGAAACGTCTGCATGATGATATTGGCTTGGTCGATGGCGTGGCCAATATTGATGGCGGGCTGGGCGTGTCGATTGATTTGCTGGGCGATACCAAATCCGGTCTTGTTGGCTATCGCGGCAAACGTCATGCCGGATTGATTGATGTCGATAAGCCCGGGCAATTGCCGGTGGCGCAATATTGGGAGCCGGTCTATCGCGATGCGGCTGATGAAATTGTGCTCGACCCGGATGAGTTTTATATTCTGGCATCGCGTGAAGCGGTCACCATTCCCCCCACTCACGCCGCTGAAATGGTGCCGTTTAATCCGCTGGTCGGTGAGTTTCGCGTGCATTATGCCGGATTTTTTGATCCGGGCTTTGGCGCTGCTGAAGCCGGTGGCAAGGGCCGCGACGGCAAGGGCGGCGCGCGCGCCGTGTTGGAAGTGCGCTCGCGCGAAGTGCCGTTTATTCTCGAACATGGACAAATTATCGGGCGGCTGGTTTATGAGCGCCTGACGGATGTGCCGCATATGCTTTACGGCGCGGATTTGAAATCCAACTATCAGGCGCAAGGCCTGAAATTGTCGAAACATTTTAAACAGGATTAGTGCCATGCCGCGTTCTCTGGCTAAATGCAGCAATGTCGATGATTTGCGCGACCTCGCGCGGCGGCGTTTGCCCGGGCCGATATTTCATTATATTGACGGCGCGGCGGATGATGAGCTGACCTATCGGCGCAATACGGCAGCCTATGAGGATTATGATTTAGTGCCGAATGTATTGGGCGGTGTGGCCGATATTGATATGTCGGTTGAAGTGATGGGGCAAAAGCTCGGCCTGCCGATATTTTGCTCACCCACCGCTTTGCAGCGTCTGTTTCATCACCAAGGTGAGCGCGCCGTGGCGCGGGCGGCAGAAAAATTCAACACGCTTTTCGGCGTATCCTCGCTGGGCACGGTCAGCTTGCAGGAAATCGGCGAACTCATCTCAACGCCGAAAATGTTTCAATTTTATTTTCACAAAGACCGTGCGCTTAATGCCGCCATGCTGGATATGGCGCGCGAGGCGCGTTTCGATATTTTGACCCTGACCGTGGATACGATTACCGGCGGCAATCGCGAGCGCGATTTGCATACGGGTTTCACCACGCCGCCGCGCTTGACGCCGAAAAGCATGTTTCAATTTGCCAGCAAGCCGTCATGGGCGATGAATTATTTTCTGCGCGAGAAATTTGAATTATCTCAGCTGAAAAACCATGTCGGGCAGGGTTCGAATATTGCCATTTCGGTCGGCGATTATTTTTCCACCATGCTCGACCAAAATATGAGTTGGGATGATGCCGGTGATTTGCGCGCCAAATGGGGCGGCGAGTTTTGCCTGAAAGGCGTGATGAGCGCGGGCGATGCGCGGCGGGCAGTCGATTTGGGCGCGGATGCGATTATGATTTCCAATCATGGTGGCCGCCAATTGGACGGCGCGCGCGCGCCTTTTGACCAGCTTGAGGAAATTCTGGCAGCGGTCGGCGGTGAGATTGAGGTGATTTGCGATGGCGGCATTAAGCGCGGCACCCATGTGCTGAAAGCTATGGCGCTGGGCGCGACGGCGTGTTCGGGCGGGCGCATGTATCTTTATGCGTTGGCGGCAGCGGGCCAGGCCGGTGTCGAAAAAGCGCTGGGCAATTTGGAAAGCGAAATTGAGCGCGGCATGAAGCTGATGGGCGTCACCGCGCTCAGCCAGCTAACGCCGGATATGATACGCCGCCGTCAGGTTTAGCGCGTTTCAGCGTTTTTAGGTCGCAAAGCCGAATGTCATAAAGGCCACGCTGGGCGCGGTGGAAACCATCATCAGCGCATCCTTGCAACTGGGCGGGCTTGCCAGATGTGTCTTCCCCAAAAAGGGGCGGGCGATTAAGCCGGTATTATCTTTTGAAACGGTCATGCTATGAACCTTGACCCGCGCAGGATGAATAGCCAGCAGGCACTGGTTGATTGCCGCGGTTCAGTCGCCTATTGGTTTTAAACTGTCAGCCTGTCCAAACTTATCGCTTAAACGGGTGCCATAGCGCGGCCAGCATATTGTCATTCTCGGCCTCCGTCAGCCCCAATTCAATATGGCGATGGGCTTGGCGCGGTTGGCTTTGATAGCTCGCAAATAAGCAGTCCCAGACCGATAGAAAAAAGCCGTAATTCATCCTGCTTTCTTGCGGCCTCCGCGAATGATGCAGCCGATGCATATCGGGCGTGACAATGAGCTTTTGCAAAATCCCGTCAAGGCGGCCCAGCCGCCAATTGGCGTGATTGAAAAGGGACGCGCCATTGAGCAGGATTTCAAAGAAAATCACCGCCACGGCCGGCGCGCCGATGAGCCAAACCGCCGCCGCTTTAATGGCCATGCTGACCAGAGCCTCGCCCGGGTGAAAGCGCAAGCCCGATGTCACATTTAAATTGCGATCGCTGTGATGCGCCCCGTGCAGCCGCCAGAGCAGCGGGATTTCATGAAAGGCGCGATGATGCCAATAAAGTACAAAATCCAATAAAATAAGGCTGGCAAGAAACTCCGCCCAATCGGGCAGGGCGGTGAGACCCAGCAGGCCGCCTCCCGTATTCCACAGGGCCAGCGCCGCCAAGCCGCCGGGCACAATCAAGCGCACCATCACGCCATTCAACAGTCCGATCAGCAGATTGCCGCCCGCATGTGCCGCCGTTATTTTTTGCGCGCGGCGCGGCAGGGCGCGTTCCAGCACAAAAAACACGGCCAATAGGCCGAACATCACACCGGCGCGCAAACTTGCCGCATGGGCGGCGATAAACTGCTCAAACTCAGTCATTTAATATATCGGCCGATAAGGGCGTGGCGCGGGCTTGGGCGGCGCGGTCAAAAGCGGCGCGGCTCAAGCGGTCAATCCCCAGCGCATCGCCGAGGCGTTCCAAATAGCGCATTTCTTCGGGCGAGACGCGGCCATGCAGGGCAATAAAATCGGCACAAAGACTATAGGCGGTCGCCGCCGCATCGCCGCTTAAAGACGCCGCCAATAAATTCAGCAAGGTCTCAACACCATCCGGCGCATCGCTAATGTCTTGTGCAATGTCTTGCGTGATATTTTGCGCGCCGGTCATATCATCTGACGGAGCAAAGGCGGCTTGACGCGCAATAAAACCGTCCAGCGCCGCCGCATCGCCCGCCCCGATTTGACGCGCGACATGCAAAGCCGCCAGCGCCGCCTGCTGTTCGGAAAAATATGGTTTTAATATGCGCGCACTCATCCCCGATTTATGACCACCCTTTGCGCGCTTGGCAAGCCGAGGCGGCGCATTTATGCGCGCGCGTTTGATGTGTCTATTTGACTTTACCGAAAGGGCTGATAGTTTCCGCCGCAATAGAGGATGAAACATGTCACAGCGCGACGCAGCCGAACAATCAAAAGCATGGGTTTATGATGAGGCCCGCAAAGTCTTGGCGCGGGCTGAAAAGCTTGGCCGTGATGAGGTGATTTTCGAGACGGGCTATGGCCCGTCCGGCCTGCCGCATATTGGCACATTTGGCGAGGTGGCGCGCACGACCATGGTGCGCCATGCCTTTCATATTTTGGCACCGGAAAAGAAAAGCCGCCTGATTTGTTTTTCAGATGATATGGATGGTTTGCGCAAAGTGCCCGACAACATCCCCAATGGCGATAAATTGACGCCGCATCTCGAAAAGCCGCTGACTGCCGTGCCCGACCCGTTTGGCGAATATGACAGTTTTGCCGCGCATAATAATGCGCGCTTGCAGGCTTTTCTCGACAGTTTTGAATTTGATTATGAGTTTGTGTCCGCCACACAGCGTTACCAAAGCGGTGGCTTTGACGCGACGCTTTTAAAAGTGCTGGAAAATTATGAGGCCGTGCAGAATATTATTTTGCCGACTTTGGGCGAAGACCGCCGCAAAACCTATTCGCCTTTTCTACCGATTTGTCCGGAAACGGGCCGCGTGCTGATGGTCGCCATTGAACCGGTCGATGTGGCCGCTGGCGTGATTGCTTACACCCATCCCGATAGCGGCGCGCGGGTGGAAACCAGCGTGACCGGCGGGGCTTGCAAGCTACAATGGAAAGCAGATTGGGCGATGCGCTGGGCGGCTTTGAAAGTGGATTATGAAATGGCCGGTAAGGATTTATCGGAATCCGTCAAATTATCCTCGCGCATCACCAAAGCGCTGGGCCACACGCCGCCGGAAGGGTTTTCTTATGAGCTGTTTCTCGATGAAAATGGCGAAAAGATTTCCAAATCAAAAGGCAATGGGCTGACGATTGAGGAATGGCTGACTTATGCGCCGCAAGAAAGCCTGTCGCTTTACATGTTCCAAAGCCCGCGCAAGGCCAAGCGACTTTATTTCGATGTCATTCCCAAAGCCGTCGATGAATATATTACTTTCGTCGATAAATTTTCTGATATGGATGCGGCGCAGCAAGTCGCCAATCCGGCCTATCATATTCATCAGGGCAATGTGCCTGAAAGCGCGTCACCGGTCAGCTTCGCGCTGCTGCTCAATCTGGTCAGCGCGTCCAATGCTGAGAATAAGGACGTGCTGTGGGGCTTTATCGATACTTATGCGCCGGGCACGACGGCTAAAACGCATCCGTTTCTCGACCGCTTGACCGATTATGCGCTGGCTTATTATCGCGATTTTGTCGCGCCCAATAAAACCTATCGCGCCGCCGAAGCGGATGAGATAGCGGCTTTGGATGATTTGCTGACGCGGCTGAAAGCCCTGCCCGACAATGCCGATGGCGAGACCATTCAAACCGAAGTTTATGCCACCGGCATGGCGCATTTTGAAGATAATCTGCGCGGTTGGTTTCAAACGCTTTATCAGGTTTTGTTGGGGCAAAGCCAAGGCCCGCGCTTTGGGTCTTTCGCGGCGCTTTATGGGCTTGAAAAAACCTGTGCGTTGATTGCGGCGGGTCGTGACGGCAAATTGCTGTCGGATTAGGAATCCTGCTATCCCTGATTTATGGAGCGGTTGATTTATAAAATCCTGTCGCCGGAAGCCGACGCCCAAATGCGCGCGGATGGCCGACTTGCACCCGGTGGCGTTGATGCCGCTGACGGGTTTATTCATTTTTCAACCGCGGCGCAATTATCCGAGACTTTGGACAAGCATTATGCCGGTCACGGCGCGCTGGTTATTTTGGCCGCCGCCAGTGCCGATTTGGGCGACGCCTTGCGCTGGGAAGCCTCACGCGGCGGCGATTTATTTCCGCATCTTTATGCAGTATTTGAAACCGCCCATGTGTCGGCGCGTTTCGCCCTTAATGCGACGCGCGACGGGCTGGACGGGTTTTTAAGCGGGGTGGCGGCATGAGCCTATATCGCAATTTGCGGCCCTTGCTGTTCACCCTGCCGCCTGAGACGGCGCATAATCTGACCTTGCGCGGGCTGCGGATTTTGGGCGCATGGGGTCGCCCGAAAACCGATAATGCGATATTGGCGCAAAAGCTTCTGGGGCTGGATTTTGCCAACCCATTTGGCATGGCGGCGGGCTTTGACAAAAATGGCGAGGCGATTTCTGGCGTGCATCGCATCGGCTTCGGCTTTGCTGAAATCGGCACATTGACGCCGCTGCCCCAGCCCGGCAATCCGACGCCGCGCGTATTTCGCCTGACGGGCGAGCGCGCCCTCATTAATCGCTTGGGCTTTAACAATCGCGGCCAAATGGATGCGCTGGCGCGCCTTGAAAGCTGGCGCAAAACATCTGCTCAAGACAGACATCAAACGAGACCGGTCGGGGTCAATATCGGTGCCAATAAAGAAGCCACTGACCGCATTGCCGATTATGAAACCGGCGCGACGCGCTTTGCCGAACTGGCCGATTATCTGACGGTCAATATCTCCTCGCCCAATACGCCGGGCTTGCGCGATTTGCAAAGCAGCGCGGCGGCGGGTGACATTATGCGCCGCGTGCGCGCGGCGGCGCCCGATATTCCGGTTCTGGTCAAAATCGCTCCCGATATGAGCCATGAGGACGCTGCCGGCTTGGCTGCCCTGGCTGTGGCCGAAAATATTGACGGGCTGATTATTTCCAACACCACATTGGCCCGCGACGGGGTGGCGACATCGCGCCATAAGGATGAGGCGGGGGGCGTCTCGGGCGCGCCGGTATTTGAGATGGCGACCGATATGTTGCGCGCCGTTTATCGCGCCAGTGGCGGCAAGCTGACCCTTATCGGGGTTGGTGGCGTCTCCTCGGCAGCGGCGGCTTATGCAAAAATTCGCGCCGGTGCCTCTTTGGTGCAGCTTTATACCGGTCTGGTTTATGAGGGGCCGGGATTGGTCGGGCGCATGAAGGCCGAGCTGGCCGAGATGCTGCGCGCTGACGGCTTTGACAATATCACCCAAGCGATTGGGGCTGATGTGAAAAATGCTGATTAGGAGGACATAAAATGAGCCTGAAAATTTATCATAATCCGCGTTGTTCCAAATCACGGCAGGCTTTGGCCATTTTGGCCGAGAAAGCCGATTTGAAAGTCATAGACTATTTAAAAACCGGTCTGGATCTGGCCACGCTGAGCGATTTGCATAAAAAAACCGGCGGCGATGTGCGCGCCATGATGCGCACGGGCGAGGCGGTTTATAAAGAACTTGGCCTCAAGCAGATTGAGCAGGACGCCGCCCTTTTGGCGGCGATGGTCGCGCATCCGATTTTACTGGAACGCCCATTGGTGAGCGATGGCCGCTGCGCCGTGATTTGTCGCCCGCCTGAATTGGCCGCCGAATTTTTGGACTAGCGCGTCTGCCGAGTTGCAATCAAGGCAATTTCGATTAAGTGTAAGCGTATGAATATTGAACATAATAAACTTGCGCATGGGCAAAATGTCAGCAAGCGCGCCAGCAATCGGGCGAGCAATCGCGATGCGATTTTGGATGCCGCGCGCGCCGTATTTGCCGAGCTTGGTTATGGTGGCGCGACGGTGCGCGATATTATCCGCCGCACGGATTTGGCGACCGGCACATTTTATAATTACTTCACCAATAAAGAAGATGTGTTTGAGGCCCTGTCGAATGATACGGGCGAGGAATTGCGCGCGCTTTTGTCTGAGGCGCGGAAAAAAGCCGGAAATTTCGAGCAATTTATCGAAGCCAGCTATTTGACCTATTTTACCTATTATGCCGAAAACCCTGAGACCTATCGTTTGATGCGGTCCAATCGGGGCCGCGATGGGGACAATAGCAATATGCAAGGCCCGCAAGTGACCGCCGGTTTGGCCGAGATGCGCCAAGATATTGAGCGCGCCATGAAGCTGGGCATGACGCCGGAAAATGATGCCGGGTTTTTAACCGCAACAATTGGCGGCGTGGCTTTTGCCATTCTGGATGAAATGATGGAGCGCAATCCCATTGACCCGCAACGCGCCGCGCGCTTTGCCACAAATCTGTTCATGCGTGGGATTGACGGCGCAGGCCAATAGCTTGTTTAATCTCGTTTCACGGGAGATTTAAGGTGAGTGTTCAAAATCTAATCCTCAGCGCTTTGCGCATGATGCCGCGTGGCTTGGTTCAGAAAATGGCAGGTCCGCCAATAAGCGTGGATGGCTATGAGATGGACCCCAATATTCAAATATTGGCGAATTTGAGCGCCAAAAATATGGCGCGCATGGCCGACGCCGCAAGCGCAGCACCAACCATGGCCGATATTCGCAAAGCCGGTAACGCCTTTGATGCGATTGCGCTGCCGCGCTGTCGCGGGGTCAAAATTTCCGATGTCGAATTGCCGCTCAAAACCGCGACGCTGAAAGCGCGCATTTATGAGCCGCGCCATACCAGCGATACCGACCCGGCGATTTTATTTTTCCATCAGGGCGGTTTGGTGATTATGCATCATTTGACCGATGATTGGTTTTGCTCGCTACTGGCCGATATATGCCGCGCCAAAGTCATCACGCTGGATTATCGGCTCTGCCCCGAACATGCGTTTCCCGCCGCCATAGAAGACGGGCTGGCGCTATGGGATTATGTGCATGAAAACGCCGCGGTTTTGGGCATTGATAAACGCCGCATTGCGCTGGCAGGCGATAGCGCCGGTGGGCTGATTTCCTCCGTCATGTGCCAAATCTTGCGCGACAAGGCGCGCGCCGGTGATGCGGGGGCGCAAAAAGTCGCGCAACCGGCGGCGCAATTGCTTATCTATCCGTGGGTCAGCACGAAAATTGAAGAGACCGGCTCAACGCAAAACTGCGCTGCGATGTTTCCGTTAAGTCGAGAGACGATGGAAATGTTTAACGCCAATGTGTTTCCCGATGATAAAAATATCGACCATGGCTGGGCCAATCCGCTGCATAATGAGAACTTGCAAAAATTGCCGCCCGCCATTATCGCCACAGCCGGTTTTGATCCGGTGCGCGACCAAGGCAATGAATATGCCGAGGCCTTGGCGGCTGTCGGCAATCAGGTGACGCATTATTGTTTTGGCGAATTGACCCATAGTTTTTTGTGTTTGGGCCGCGTGTCCAATGCGGTGCAAAATTCATGTCGCCAACTGGCCCGCGACTTGGCAGCGCATTTGGGCAGATAGCTGGCGGCTTTGGGCGCGAATGCCTATAGTCAATTCATGCCCGATAATGTCGTATTATCGCCGCAATTTGACGGCTGGTTTCGCGCCCGTAAATGGCAGCCGCGCGTGCATCAATTGGCGTTTTGGCAGGCTGCCAAAGCGGGCCGTGATGCGCTGCTGATTGCCCCCACAGGCGGCGGTAAAACCCTCGCCAGTTTTATGCCCAGTCTCGAGGCTTTGGTGCGCGACGGGTCGCGCGGCAAGCTGCACACTTTATATATGTCGCCGCTTAAAGCGCTGGCGGTGGATATTCAGCGCAATCTCAGGCAGCCGGTTGAGGAGCTGGGGCTGGATATGCGGATTGAAACGCGCAGCGGGGACACGCCGCAAAATCGCAAAACCCGTCAAAAAACCCATCCGCCCGATATCTTGCTGACCACGCCCGAGCAATTGGCGCTGATGCTGAGTTGGCCCGAGGCGGCGGATTATTTTGCCGATTTGGACACGGTGATTATTGATGAATTACATGCGCTCGCACCCAATAAGCGCGGCGATTTATTATCGCTCGGCTTGGCGCGATTGGCCGCTTTGGCCCCGTCAGCCAAGCGGCTGGGTCTGTCGGCAACGGTCGCGGATAAAGAGGCCTTGCGGCGGTTTTTGACGCCGCAAAAAAACGGCGATGAACAGGCCGCGCTGATTGAGGGCAAAGCCGGTGCGCCGCCGGCCCTGTCGATTCTTGATACGAATGAGCGCTTGCCTTGGGGCAGCCATACGGCACGCCATGCTATGGGCGATGTGCTGGCGGCGATTAAAACCGCGCAGACAAGTTTGGTCTTCGTCAATACACGCTCGCAAGCCGAAATGGTGTTTCGCGAATTATGGGCGCTGAATGATGAGGGGCTGGAGATTGCGCTGCATCACGGCTCTTTGGCACCGGAGCGGCGGCGCAAGGTTGAGGCGGCAATGGCGGCGGGGCAATTGCGCGCCGTTGTGTGCACCTCGACTTTGGATTTGGGCATTGATTGGGGCGCGGTTGATTTGGTCATCCATGTCGGCGCGCCGAAAGGGGCGAGCCGCTTGGCGCAACGCATTGGTCGCGCCAATCACCGTTTTGATGAAGCCTCGGCGGCGCTTTTGGTGCCGTCCAATCGGTTTGAGGTGTTGGAATGCCAAGCGGCGTCTGAAAGCGTCGCCGCCGGTGAGCAGGATGGCGCGATGATGCGCACAGGCGGGCTTGATGTTTTGGCGCAGCATATTTTTGGCACAGCCTGCCATGCGCCCTTTGCGCCTGATGCGCTTTATGAGGAAATCAGCCATGCCGCGCCTTATTTTGATTTGCCGCGCAGCGTGTTTGATCGGGTACTGGATTTTGTCGCGACCGGCGGCTATGCGCTGAAAAGCTATGACCGTTATGCGCGATTGCGGGTGGAAAAAAATGGCCATTATCGTTTGGCGCATCCGCGTTTGGCGACCCGCTATCGCATGAATGTCGGCACGATTGTCGAAGCGCCCATGTTGAAAGTGCGGCTGACGCGGGCGAAAAAAAGCCGACGCCCGCTTATGGGCGGGCGCATATTGGGCGAGATGGAGGAATATTTTCTGACCGCTTTGGCCCCGGGTGACACTTTTGTTTTTGCCGGTGAGACGCTGCGCTTGGAGGCTGTGCGCGATACTGAGGCTCTGGTCTCGCGCGCCGCCAATGCCGATGCCAAAGTGCCGAGCTATCAGGGCGGCAAATTCCCCATCTCCACGCATTTGGCAGAACGGGTGCGCGCCATATTGTGCGATCCGACAAGCTGGGATGATTTGCCCCCGCAAGTGGCGCAATGGTTGGCCATGCAGCAAGCCTTTTCGGCCCTGCCCGAAAAAGATGTCTTGCTGGTTGAGAGCTTTGCCCGTGGGGCGCGTTATTATCTGACAGCGTTTCCCTTTGAAGGGCGTTTGGCGCATCAAACTTTGGGCATGTTATTGACGCGGCGTTTGGAGCGCATGGGCGCACGGCCTATGGGATTTGTGGCCAATGATTACGGCCTCGCCATTTGGGGCTTGCGCGATATCGGCTTAATGGTCGCGCAACAGGCGCTGACGCTTGAGGCCTTATTTGCCGAAGATATGTTGGGCGATGACCTTGAGGCATGGCTCGATGAATCATCTCTGATGAAGCGTAGTTTTCGCGATTGCGCGATGATTTCCGGCCTGATTGAAAAAAATCTGCCGGGCCATGAGAAGACCGGTCGGCAAGTAACGTTTTCGGCTGACCTGATTTTTGACGTGCTGCGGAGTTATGAACCCGACCATATTTTATTGCAGGCCGCGCGCGCCGATGCGGCGACCGGCCTATTGGATATTGGACGTTTGGGGAACATGCTGGCGCGTATTCAGGGCAAATTATTATTCAAGCGGCTCGACCATGTATCGCCGCTCGCCGTGCCACTCTTAATGGAAATGGGCAAGGAACCGATACGCGGCGCGGCTGATGATGAGCTTTTGGGCGAAGCCGCCAAACCGAACAGCCAGCGCGCCGATGATTTGATACGCGAAGCGACAGAAGGGATAAGCGGTTTTGGCCATGCAGACGCATTATGAGTTCACGGTAAATGGCGCGCGGCTCGTCGCTGATTTATCGGGCGCGCTTTATTGGCCCGCCCAAGACATGTTGATTGTCGCGGATTTGCATTTTGAAAAAGCCTCGGCATTTGCCGCGCGCGGTGTCGCGCTGCCGCCTTATGATACGGCGGCGAGCTTGCAGCGCTTGGCGGCGGCTTTTCAGACCTATCAGCCGCAACGTTTTGTGTCCTTGGGCGATGCGTTTCACGATGATGACTGGCCCGCCCGCATGGCCTCGCATGACCGCGATGGGCTGGCGCAATTGGCGGCCTCGGTGGAGACCATATGGGTGACCGGCAATCATGACCCGACCCCGCCGCGGGGTTTGGCCGGAACCGCCATGCCGGTGTTTCGCGCAAGCGGTGACGGCGCTTTGGTGATGCGCCACGAGCCTTTGTTGCGTGATGCAGATTTTGAAGCCGGGGAATTGGCCGGTCATTTACACCCATGCGCCAAATTGCGCCAACGCGGGCGCAGCCTCAGGCGGCGGTGTTTTGTGCAGGATGGCGCGCGCGCCATTTTACCGGCTTTCGGTGCGCTGACCGGCAGTTTGAATATTCGCGATGCAGCGTTTGACGGGCTTTTTAACGGCGCGGCCTATGAGGCGATTATGCTCGGCACGGCGCGCCTCGCCGTGGTGGCGCCCAAGCGCCTTTTGCCTGACCGCCCGCGCTAACCGCTAATGCGTCAGCGCATGCAGCAATAAAGATGTCATGGAGAGGCCGGCGATTATGGTCAGCAGCAGCCGCAGCGGCGCATACCAAGCCGCCATCTCGCCCTGTTGCGTGCTGTTAATATCCAGCACGGCTTGCGCGACAAATAAAATAATCAGCAAGGTGAAGGCTTGCGGCAGGGGCAGCATAAAAGCCACCAGCGCGATGAGGGTCGGCACAATCGCCATCACCAAATGACGCGGCAAATGTCCGTCCGCGCCATGCTGTTCATTATTTTGCTCATTATTCTGCATGGCAGCGCCCCAGCGCACGCCGCCCAAAAAGCTGGCAATCAGACAGCCATAAGCAATGACAATGAGCGGCAGGGCAAATCGTAAATCACCCAAAACGGCAAGCCATACGCCGACACCACCCATGATAAAGGGCAGAAGCCCCAAAAGGCCCAATAGCAGCGCCATGGGCGGCACGGTTTTTAAGCGAGTGAAAAAATGCGTCATGCTTCAGTCCCAGTTCGGTCCTTGCTCGGCCCTAACCTAAGGTCGCCATGAAAGGAAACCAGTCGAGCAAATAGCTGGCAATGCTTTGCAGGCTGCCGGCCATAATCAGCGCGCCCGTACCGACCAGCAGCGCGCCCGCGCCGCGTGTCACCCAGACCATATTGCGTTTGATGTTTTGGCTGGCCGCCAGAAAACGCCCGACTCCCAAAGCCGCCAGAATAAACGGCAGGCCAAGTCCGGCGGCGTAAATCGCCAATAGGCCAACCCCCTCGCCGAGGCTGTCGCGGGCTGCGGCCAGCGCCAAAATAGTGGCTAAAATCGGCCCGATGCACGGCGTCCAACCAAAGGCAAAAGCCAGCCCCATAATAAAGGCGGCGATAAGCGGCGCGCGTGAATTGGCGACCGATTGATTGTCTTTCAGCCGCGCCTCGCGAGCCAAAAACGGAATATGAATAAGCTCGCCGACATGCAGGCCGAGAATGATAATGGCCCCACCGGCGACATAGGCCAGCTCGGCTTGATAGGCGATAAGCAGCGGATTAATGGCCGCCGCGCCCGCGCCCAAAGCGATAAACACGGCGGAAAAGCCGCCGACAAAAGCCAGCGCGCCGGGCAGGATGCGCGCCGTGGCTTCGCCTTTTTTATCCAATTCGCTCAATTCTGAAAATTGCAAACCGGCGGCAAAGCATAAATAGCCGGGCACAAGCGGCAGGACGCAAGGCGAGAGAAAACTCAGCGCACCGCCAAAAAAAGCCGCAAGGGCCGAAGCCAAAAATCCATCCATTAACGCCGCCTGAAAATTGCTGCCACACCCCAGCCCATAAAGATCGCCAAAGCGACACCTGACAGGCCGTAAAGCAGCGATTGTTTATGCGCCGCTTCTCCCAATATGTGTCCCGCGCCGACAATATCAACCGGTAATTCGCCGGTGCGATAGCCGACCACGCGGCCATTCTTAAAGGCGAAAAATTCAGTGACATAGCGTCCGACCGGCATACCGGCGGGCAGATTTATCTCAGCGCGAAACAGGCGGCCATCAATAATCTCGACCGCTTGCGCGTTTTCGGCAAATAGCCGGTCTTTTTCTTTCAGGCGAATAAAAGCCGCCAATGCGGCGCGTTGTTCTTCATCTGTCGCCGTGCCGCGCAACATATTGGCCTGCAATTTATCGGCCCCGATATTGAGCAAGCGTCTTTCCTCATCGGGAATGAAATCAACCAAAGGCGCAGAACTGACAGTGGCCAGAAAGCCGGGCAAAGGCCCCATTGGATAGGCCGCTTGATTGACCCATATGCCGAGGGTTTTTTGCTTTTTGCGCAGCATGATATTTTCGCTTGGCCCGCGCAAGACAACCACCACCCCATCAATGGCCCCATGCGGATGCGGGTCAATGGCGCCAAACAGCAGCAGGGTTTCGCCGGTAAAATCGCCGCGAATGGAAATCTGGTCTTTTGATAAATCAGTGACCAGCACATTGGCGCGCACGGCGGGCATGGCCAATAATGCCAGCCCACAAATTGTGACCGATAGGGCGATAAGGCGGCGGCAGTTTATCATTGGCCCGCCTCCAAAACCGGCGTGAGCGGCGTGATGGAATACAGCTCTTGCGGCTCAATGATTAAATCAAAAAACAATCTTGCGCCGACCGCCAGCACAATGAGTGCCAAAAGCGCGCGCAATTGTTCACCCTGCAAACGCTGTCCGACATAGGCGCCGATTTGCGCGCCAATGACGCCGCCAATCATCAGCAAAACGGCCAGCACAATATCCAGCGTCTGATTTTCAACGGCATGAAAAACCGTGACCGAGGCGGTGACAAAAATAATTTGAAACAGCGATGTGCCGATAACCACATTGGTCGGCATGCGCAAAATATAAATCATCGCCGGCACCATTATAAAGCCGCCGCCAACGCCCATAATCGCCGACATCATGCCGACAAAAAAGCCGATAATAACCGGTGGAATAAGGCTGATATAAAGTCCCGAGCGGCGAAAGCGTATGCGGAAGGGCAGGCCCAAAATCCAGCTATGTTGCCCGGGCCGCCGCGCCCGCACCGGATTGCCCTTGCGCCGCGCATTGAGCGCATGAATGCTTTCGCGCAGCATAAGCAAGCCAATCACCGATAAGAATAAGACATAAGAAAGCGAGATGAGCAGGTCAACTTGGCCTTGCGCGCGCAGCGCTTTGAAAATTTGCACACCGCTATAAGAACCTGCCAAACCGCCGGACATTAAAATCAGCCCCATGGGCACATCAATGGCGCGGCGTTGCCAATAGGCCAGACCGCCGGAAACCGACGAGGCGACAATTTGATTGGCCTCGCTGGCCACGGCAACGGCCGGTGGCACACCGATGAAAATCAATAAGGGCGTCATTAAAAAACCGCCGCCCACGCCAAACATGCCCGACATGAAACCGACCAAACCACCCATGCCGATTAGGGTCATGATGTTGGCACTCATTTCTGCGATGGGCAGATAAATTTGCATCTAAGCCGAGCCTTTCGCGCTTTGCCGGACGGATATGCGTTAAACCGGAATAAGGCTCGGCGTAGCATATTATCGCTATTTTGCCTAGCAAACCGCCGCCACACCCGCCCGCCTTAATTATTGCGGTTTTCGACCTTGCCTTGCCTTTTCGCGCGGCTGATGCATATTCCCCGCAAGAGGAAGAAACTATGTTGCACCACAGCCAAATCTCTCTACCGCATGATGGGTCAGGCGCGCTATCGCTTTATCAATGGCAAAATCAGGTCTCCGACCGACCGGTTTTACACTGGGCGCATGCCAATGGATTTAACGGGCGCACTTATGACCCGCTGCTCGCGCCCTTGGCGGCGCAATGCGATGTTTATGCGTGGGATGCGCGCGGTCACGGCTTAACCACGCTGGCCGCCGAGCCGTCAAAAATGAGCGGTTGGGATATTTATGGCCGCGACCTGATAGCCTTGCTTGAAAGATTGGCCGAAACGCATGGCCGCAAAATCTGGCTGGGCGGTCATTCTATGGGCGGCTTTAGCAGTGTTTTTGCCGCTGCCGAGCGGCCCGATTTGGTCGCCGGTCTGATATTGGCCGATCCGGTGATTGTGCCGCGCATGGGGCCGCTGGTTTATTTGGTGGCCAAAATCACCGGCAAGCATAGCGGGCTGGCTCTGGCCAAAATGGCTGCCAAAAGACGCGCCGAATGGCCCAATAAGGAAAAGATAAAATCCGCCTATGTCGGGCGCGGTGCATTTACCAGTTGGCGCGACGGGTTTTTGGACGCTTATATTGAGGGCGGGGTTTTGGATAATGGCGATGGCGTGACACTGGCTTGCGCGCCGCATTGGGAGGCCGCCAATTTCAAAGGGCCGCAATTAAATTGCCAGCGTTTCATTCGCCGCTTGCGCGCGCCCTTTACTTTATTGACGGCAGAGCATGGCTCGACTACGCGCGGACAGGGCGCGTTTGAGGCGCTGGCTGTCGATAAGAAAATCGCCATGGTGAAGGGCACATCGCATTTTCTGCCAATGGAAGTGCCGGATATGGTGCGGGCTGAAATATTGGCGCGGATTGAGGCGGCTTAATTAGAGTTTGAAGCCTGCTTTTTCAAAGGCCGGAAGATATTTGCCATAGCCTTCAGCCTCCATATTGGCCAAAGGCACAAATCGCAGGGCCGCTGAATTGAGACAATAGCGCAAGCCGGTAGGTGCCGGACCGTCATCAAACACATGGCCTAAATGGCTGTCGGCCAATTTCGAGCGCACCTCAATGCGTTTGACGAAAAATTTCCAATCATCGCGTTCAACAATCGAGCGCGCTTCCAACGGACGGGTGAAGCTGGGCCAGCCCGTGCCGCTATCATATTTATCCAAGGAAGAGAACAACGCCTCACCCGATACAATATCGACATAAATACCGGGCGCTTTTTCATCCCAAAACGGATTGCGATAAGGCGGCTCGGTTTTATCGTTTTGGGTGACGGCATATTGCAATGGTGTCAGCATTTTTTTCAATTGGCTGTCATCCGGCTTGGCAAAATCTTGTGCCGAAGCGGAGAGGAGAGGAAAGCCGAGGAGAACCATGCCGAGGAGAACCAGCAATAGCGCGTCACCCAAACGAGGCGTTTTAAACAGAGAGGGTTTTTGTTGTTTCATAAGCCTAACCTAAAAACTGATTGTGGCGGTTTTGTGATGCGCCGCCAGGGCGTTTTGAAAAACCGCCTGTTTTTATTCTTCTTATCTCTTCTTCTTATTTTGCGGCGATAGGGCATTTTGACGGCCCGCCACCTAATTTTCGGTAAATCGCATAGGGAATATCGATATAATTTCCATGGTTTAGGGATAAATCGCTTTATGGCATTGAAAATGTCACCTTCTTGGCGCAATATCGCGCCAGTTTTGAACCCATTTACGGATTTAAGGGAGCTAATTATGAGAGAAGCGTTAATCGTATCAAGCGCACGCACGGGTCTGGCAAAGTCGGGCCGTGGTGGCTTTAACATGACACATGGTGCCGCTATGGGTGGCCACGCCATTAAACATGCCGTTGAGCGTGCCGGTATTGATGCCGGTGATGTTGAAGACGTCATTATGGGCTGCGGCACGCCGGAAGGCGCGACCGGACAAAATGTCGGTCGTCTTGCAGCTATTTGGGCCGGTTGCCCGGTCACCACATCGGGCGTCACGGTTAACCGTTTTTGCTCATCCGGTTTGCAAACCATCGCCATGGCCGCCGGTCGTGTGCTGAATGAAAATGTGCCGGTGACGGTCGGTGCCGGTGTTGAAAGCATCTCCATGGTGCAAATGCAGGGCGCCAATTACAACAACATCACGGAAGAAAAACTCATGGGCAGCTATCCCGCTTTGTGGATGCCGATGATTGAGACCGCCGATATTGTTGCCGATCGCTATAATGTATCGCGCGAAGCACAAGACGAATATGCGCTGCTAAGCCAGCAGCGTATGGCAGCCGCTCAGGAAGCCGGTTTGTTCGCCGATGAAATCGTGCCGATGGAAACCAAGATGAAGCAGGTCAATAAAGAGACCGGCGAAGAATCCATTGTCGATTACACGGTTGACCGCGATGAGTGCAATCGTCCGCAAACCACCATTGAAAGCCTGCAAGGTCTTCAGCCGGTGCGCGGCGAAGGCCAGTTCATTACCGCCGGTAATGCCTCGCAATTGTCAGACGGTGCCGCCGCTGTTGTGGTGATGGAAGGCAAAGAAGCCGAGCGTCGCGGTGTTGAGCCGCTGGGCGCGTTTAAAGGTTTTGCCGTTGCCGGTTGTGAACCTGATGAAATGGGCATTGGTCCGGTATTTGCCGTGCCGCGTCTGTTGGAACGTCACGGCCTGAAAGTTGATGACATTGATTTGTGGGAGCTGAATGAAGCTTTCGCCAGCCAAGCGCTTTATTGCCGTGACCAGCTGGGCATCGACAATGAAAATTACAATGTGAATGGCGGTTCTATCGCTATTGGTCACCCTTATGGCATGACCGGTGCGCGCCTTGTCGGCCACGCGCTGATGGAAGGCAAACGCCGCGGTGCGAAAAATGTTGTCGTCACCATGTGCATTGGCGGCGGCATGGGTGCTGCCGGTCTGTTCGAAGTGCTGTAAGCCAGTTCGTTCAAACCGATTTGATTATGAAGGCCGCGGGGCGTTTCGTCCGGCGGCCTTTTTATATGCCCGGTTTCATTTAAACCGACTTCACTTAAACCAACCGGGTTGATTCGGCGTAAAACCCATAGGAGGCCGATATGAGCAAACAAACATCGATTATTTTGACGGTCGCAGTCGGACTGGCCGGTCTGTTATTTCTGCTTTTATGCATCACCGCCTATCAAAGCGTCGGCGGCAGCGGCTTTGATAATGTGCTGGCCGAGCCTTGGGGTTTGGTGACCTTGGCCGATGTGATGTTGGGCGGCATCTGCATGGGGGCGGTGATTTTGTCCCATGAAAAACAAAAACGCGTGGCCGCCTTATGGGCCTTGCCGATTTTTGTGCTGGGCCATGTGGTGAGCGTGGTTTGGCTCTTGGTACGTTTTTTGCCGTCCCAAAGGCCAAATCAGTAAGGTGATTTGCAACTGATTTGCCTGATTTGTTCTCCTGTGGATAAGTTAGTGGACGAATGACCCAAAATCGCCTTTGAGAGTGCGTCTTTTATATCAGTCTAAATAGCTGAATAATCAGCAAAAAATAGAAACATCAAAAAAAATTAAAGTTTCATGCAACTAGCTGTTGACGTTTTCAATGAAATAGACACTATATCTAGTGTCCGGTCGGAGGGTATTTGGTTCAGAGCTTTTGTTCAAAACCAGCTACAAACCGCCGAAAGTTAAAAACATACCGTGATAGGCTCTCACTGGGAGCCAACAGTGCCGCACGGCGCTCGCGGGTAAGCTGTCCCTCAATTTAGGCCTGTTTTGGTCGGTTTTGGGTGCGTTTTTAGCCTTAAAGCGGACCGGAAATGACAGGAATGTCGCCGTGAAAAGCGATATTGGACGCCAAGAATGAGGAGCGCGCATGTTTAGAGAGAACGGGGCCGATGATGGGGCCACCAAAAAAGGTCAGGACAAAGAAAAAATGCAAGATGAAGTGCTGACCAAAGAGCAATTGGATGCGCGCCAGCCGCGTCGTGCCGAGGGTGACCCGGCGCATAGCGAGCCGCAACTTGATTTTGACCGCCACGACCAAGCAGTGCAGTTTAAAGCCGCGCCGCGGGTTAAAACCGACCCGTCACGCGACGCGCTATTGACGGCATTCGGTAAGGCGACCCTGACCGACCGATATTTAATGCCGGGCGAGAGCTTCCAAGATTTATTCGCCCGCGTTGCCTCTTATTATGGTGATGACGAAGCGCATGCGCAGCGTCTTTATGATTATATCTCCAAGCTTTGGTTCATGCCGGCCACCCCTGTTCTCTCCAATGGTGGCACGGATCGCGGCCTGCCGATTTCCTGCTTCTTGAATGAGGCCAATGACAGCCTTGGCGATATTGTTAATTTATGGAATGAGAATGTCTGGCTGGCCTCGCGCGGCGGTGGCATTGGCTCTTATTGGGGCAATTTGCGCTCCGTCGGCGAAAAAGTCGGTGAGAATGGCAAGACCTCTGGCATTGTGCCGTTTATTCGGGTGATGGACAGTCTGACGCTGGCCATTTCGCAAGGTTCTTTACGGCGTGGCTCTGCCGCGGTTTATCTGCCGATTGACCATCCGGAAATTGAAGAATTTGTTGAAATTCGCCGCCCGACCGGTGGCGACCCGAATCGCAAAGCGCTGAATTTGCATCACGGTATTCTGATTTCAGACGCCTTTATGCGGGCGGTTGAAAATGACGAAGAATGGGCCTTGCGCTCACCCAAAGACGGCTCGGTGCAAGCCACTTTGCAGGCGCGTGATTTGTGGATTCGTATGCTGACGGCGCGGATTGAAACCGGCGAACCCTATATGGTGTTCAAAGATACAGTGAATAATCTGCGTCCCGAGCATCAAAAACTGCTCAATCTTGAGATTAAAACATCGAATTTATGTTCGGAAATTACCCTGCCAACGGGTGAGGACCATCTCGGCAATGACCGTACAGCCGTGTGCTGCCTGTCATCTTTAAATGCTGAAAAATTTGATGAATGGAATAAGGAAGAAGAATTTATTCCTGACGTGATGCGCTTCCTCGATAATGTGTTGGAGGATTTCATCCAGCGCGCGCCCGATGATATGGCCAAAGCGAAATATTCGGCCCAGCGCGAGCGCTCGGTCGGCCTCGGTGTGATGGGCTTTCACAGCTTCCTGCAAGCCAATATGATTCCGTGGGAAAGCGTGATGGCGAAGGTTTGGAATAAGCGCATTTTCACCCATATTAAAGAGCAAGCCGATGCGGCGTCGCAAGCGCTGGCCAATGAACGCGGCCCGTGCCTTGATGCGGCGGAATGCGGCATGAATGAGCGCTTCTCAAATAAAACGGCGATTGCGCCAACCGCTTCTATCTCGATTATTTGCGGTGGCACCAGCCCGGGCATTGAGCCGATTGCAGGCAATAGCTTTACCCACAAAACGCTGTCCGGTTCGTTTAATGTGCGTAACCGTCACCTCAATAAATTGCTCGATGAAAAAGGCCAGAATAATGATGATATCTGGTCTTCCATTGTGACCTCGGGCGGCTCGGTTCAGCATCTTGATTTCTTGAGCGATGATGAGAAGGCCGTTTTCAAAACCGCTTTCGAACTTGACCAGCGTTGGCTGATTGACTTCGCCGGTGACCGCTCGGAGCTGATTGACCAAGCGCAATCCTTAAACGTCTTCCTGCCCGCCAATATTCACAAGCGTGACCTGCACCAAGTGCATTATCAGGCTTGGAAAAAGGGTGTGAAGAGCTTGTATTATTGTCGCTCGCTGTCCATTCAACGCGCTGAAAAAGCCGAGGATGACACCAAAGCCATGCAAGATGCTATGGCGGCCGCAGCCGAGGGTAATGATTTTGAAGAATGTCTCTCCTGCCAATAAGCGGGCGAGGGCGTAGATAGGGCGGGCATATATCGCCACTGAAATTTGATGCAAACGAAAAGGTGAATGTAATGTCTCTTCTTGAAGAACGTATTGTTTATAAACCCTTCCGCTATCCTTGGGCCTATGATGCCTGGCTGACGCAACAGCGGATTCACTGGCTGCCTGAAGAAGTGCCGCTGGCCGAAGATGTGAAAGACTGGCACAAGAAATTGACCGGTGCCGAACGCAATTTGCTGACGCAGATTTTCCGCTTTTTCGTACAGGCCGATGTGGAAGTGAATAATTGCTATATGAAGCATTATTCCCAAGTGTTTAAGCCGACTGAAATTCAAATGATGCTGGCCGCTTTTTCAAATATGGAAACCATCCATATTGCGGCCTATTCGCATTTGCTGGACACAATCGGCATGCCAGAAATTGAATATGAAGCCTTCATGAAATATGGCGAGATGAAGGATAAATATGACTACATGCAGGAATGGGGCGTGGAGACGGATGAGGATATCGCCAAAACCTTGGCGGTGTTTGGCGGCTTTACCGAAGGCCTGCAACTATTTGCCAGTTTCGCGATTTTGATGAATTTCCCGCGCTTCAATAAAATGAAGGGCATGGGCCAAATCGTGACGTGGTCGGCGCGTGATGAGACGCTGCACACGAATTCAACGGTGAAGCTGTTCAACACATTCATTCAAGAAAACCCGCATATTTGGAATGATAAATTGAAGCAAGACCTTTATACGGCTTGCAAAACCGTGGTGACACATGAAGATGCCTTTATTGATTTGGCATTTGAAATGGGCGGCGTTGAGGGTCTCGAGCCGCAGGAAGTGAAAGATTATATTCGCTATATCGGCAATCGTCGTTTGGTGCAGCTCAATCTCGAGCCGATTTATGAAATTGAGAAAAACCCGCTGCCATGGATGGACGAAATGCTGAACGGCATTGAGCATATGAACTTCTTTGAAGGCCGCGCGACCGAATATGCCAAAGCCTCCACCGAAGGCACATGGGATGAGGCGTTTGTCTAAAATGCGCTAAGGCGTGTTAAGACGCGCTCGGAATTAGCAATTTAAAAGGGGTGCTGCGGCGCCCCTTTTTTTGTTTTATCCCCGCGCCGCGGCGGCGGGTTATGATAGCGCATGTTTTCTTTCTTGACCCAAAAGGCGACTGAGCCGATAGAAGCTGTCGGCAATGTGCTGGACGCTTTATTCACCTCGGATAAGGAGCGGCTGGATAAAAAAGCCGTGCTAACGCGCACCGCCCAGCAACCCGGTTTGGTGCGGCTTGAGATCAATAAAATAGACGCCGCGCATAAAAACTTTTTTGTTGCCGGATGGCGGCCCTTTATCGGCTGTGCGTGCGGGCTGGCCCTGTTTTATAATTTCATCGCCCGCGATTTAATGTTCTGGGCATTGGCCTTGACCTCGGCCGATACGCCGCCGCCACCACCGCTGCATCTCGATGTGCTGACGACCAATCTTTACGCGCTGCTGGGGCTGGGCGGCATGCGGACATTTGAGAAATTGCAAGGCCGCACAAAATAGAGGCGCACGAAATAGGGCCGCACGAAATAGAGCCGCACGAAATAAAGCACCATCAATTTGCAAATGCGAATGCGTATTAGTTACAAACTATTGAAAACATTAAATAATTTGCCTTTTCGACCTACCCGCCCTATATTCTTTCCATCAACCGAAGGCGCGCGCGGCGCGCCAAAATAGAATATGGAGCAGGCCATGAAGGGCGACGCAAAAGTAATCGAGCAGCTGAACATCATTTTGAAGAATGAGTTGACGGCGGTGAACCAATATTTTCTGCATGCACGCATGTTGAAGGATTGGGGTTTTGAGGCTTTGGGCGACAAGGTCTATCATGAGAGCTTGGGCGAGATGAAACATGCGGATTGGATTATCAATCGTGTGTTAATGCTGGAAGGTCTGCCGAATTTGCAGGATTTGGGTCTGCTGAGCATTGGTCAGGATGTACCGGAAATGTTTACCGCCGATCTATCGGTCGAAACGCTCAATCAAAAATGCCTGAAAGTCGCCATTGCCCTGTGCGAAGAAAAGCGCGATTATGTAACGCGTGAGATTTTTGAAAAAATTCTCGACGATACAGAAGAGCATATTGACTGGATTGAAACCCAGCAGGGCTTGATTGAAAAGACCGGATTGCAGAATTATCTGCAAGAGCAAATCGGCTCAGTTTCTGATAGTTAAGAAAAACCTATAAGGTTTATTCGGCGGCCAGCATGTCAGCCGGTGTGAGTGGCTGTTTGAATTCCGCCAACTTGGAGCGCATGCGATCAATGCATCGACCGCACTGCGGTTGCGAGCCGCATTTTTCATAAATATCTTCGGCGCCCGCGCAGCCGTTCTCAATCGCTTGAGCGACGTCTTTTTCAGTGATGCCGTTGCAGTTGCAAACATACATGGCTGGGGTTCCATTCCATTTTGATAATGCGAATGATTATTAATTACAGGGTAAAACTGTCTTTGGCAAGTATAAATCGGCGCCGGATTAAGCGCGCCAAATAAGATTACGTTTTGATTTTTTACCGGCATTTGCTAGCGTTAACAAATGAATTTAAGGTTTATATTGCGGGTGATGATTTTTTTCTCTGGTGTTTGGGCGGCCATTGTCGTCGCCCTGTCGCTTTTGGGAGAGCCTTTTCTGTTTTTACCGTCGGATAACAATACGGCGCTTTTTCCGCCGCTTTATCGTTACGAGACGCTTCGATTGACCTTCTTTTCTATGTTTGCCTATCTCTCTTTGCAAACTGTGTTTGCGCCGGAGAAAAAATATTCAGCGACTCAAATCACCTTAACGACCTTGCTCTTTCTCGGCTATATCGGTGCTATAAAGTTTATTCCGGAAGGTAATTTGGGTAAGGAGACGGGCGTTCTCCTAGCCATTATCATATTTGCTGCGGTGTTTTACTTCGCCTCAAGGCCCAAAATTAAGAAAATATTCGGCCGCCATTAATGCCATCCCCCGGCCAAGGGGCGTAAGCCCGGCCGATGGCGCGGCCAGGCGCCCATTCAGAATTTTCTAGAAGTGGTGCTGCCGGGTGGAATTGAACCACCGACCTCTTCATTACCAATGAAGTGCTCTACCCCTGAGCTACGGCAGCAGCGCTAAAAGCCTGAAAGCTGTTTGCCATAGGCCGCGCAGCGATGCAAGCAAGGATTGC
>VMHT01082466.1_pt1 | contig 41734 bp, 43 predicted proteins | sample 4693611 | NCBI WGS metagenome assembly VMHT01 (sample SAMN12280063, study PRJNA550983) | marine metagenome | isolation source: seawater sampled from same location over 5 years 0.02-0.2 micron viral filtrate | place: USA: collected off the coast of southern California halfway between the port... ...
TAGATTTAGACCAGATTGGTAATGATAATGTTTTAGGTTTAGATATTGTAGGTTCATCAAACAATGTGGCAGTCACACAAAACCAAGACCAAAGAACAAAGTTAGATATAACAGGTTCATCAAATAATGTAGATTTAGACCAATCAGCAATCAACTATGTTGGCGAACATTATATGTCAGTTATCATAGCAGGCAATAGTAATAATGTTGATGTAGACCAAACAGAAACAGGTAATAAGAAATTGTTTTTAGATATAGACGGTAGTAATAATGTTGCAGTAGACCAAAAAGGTACAGGCGACCATTATGCAGAAATAACTTTAACTGATAGTCATAATGTAGATGTAACACAAGACGGAAGTGGTGACCACAATGCCACAATTAATTTAAGTGGTAATACTTCTAGTATAACATTGACACAGGACAGTAGTACCTCACAAAATTATTACTTATATCAAAATTGCACACAAGCAAGTTGCTCAGCGACAGTTACACAAAACTAAATAGTAATATGAAGTATTTGACCCATTGGCTAACTGCCTTTGTAACTGTAGTCTTATTGACTTATGTAGGTTTACAGGATCCAGGTTTTAAAGAAACACTACGACTTAAATCTTTTGACTATCTATTAGCAAACGAAGAAAAAACACCCTCACAAGACATTACAATCTTAACAATAGATGAACAAGCAATAGAGAAGTATGGTCAATGGCCGTGGCCGAGAAAAGTCTTAGCAGACATTATAATTAAGTTAAGACAAAACGATACAGGTATCATTGTCATGCCAATATTGTTTAGTGAAAGAGATAGATTTGATGGTGATATGGATTTTTGTGAGACACTTACATATGGTACAGTTATTGCTCAAGTAGGTACATCACAAAAACGTAAATCAAATCCTGTGCCACGAGGTGTTGCAAAGATAGGTGACCCATTAAACTTTTTATTTGAATGGGATGGTATGGTAGGTCCTCTACCTGAATTAGCAGAATGTGCTAGTGGTGTAGGTGTCATTAATACAGCACCAGAGATAGATGGTGTTACAAGACGAGTACCTTTAATAATGAAAATAGGTGATGAAGTTTATCCTAACATGGTAATTGAAACAATACGAGTTGCAGTAGGTGATCCTAGTTATCAAGTTAAAGCAGACATGAATGGTGTTGTTGCAATGCGAGTACCGGCATATGCTACAATTAATACAGACGCTAATGCTAGAATATGGGTAAGATGGAATAAAGAATTTAAAACAATGTCAGTTGCAAGTGATGACTTTTCATCAGCAGCAGGCACCACAGTAATTATTGCCATGACGGCAGAAGGATTAGGAGGTGTGATTGCAACACCACTAGGTGAACAATATGATTATGTTGTAAGTGCTAATACGTTACAGACAATACTTGACGGAGAAACAATACAAAGAGCAGACTGGTTAATAGAATTAGCTGTTGCATTTTTCCTAGGATGTGTTATAGTATTAGTATGTAGATTTCTACCATATTGGGCAATTGCCATTGCTCTAGTAGCAATCACGTTTTCTGCTGGTTATTATATCACATTTGCTTTCAAAAGTCAGCTGTTATTTGATATTTCTTGGATATTAGTGACTGCTTTTGTAGTAGCATTCCATAGTACATTTTTAAGATTTATATTAGAGTTTAAGGCAAAACAACAAATTAGAAAACAGTTTGAGAAGTATCTGGATCCACGTCAAGTGGCGATACTCGTAAAAGACCCTAGTAAGTTAAAACTAGGTGGCGAAAGAAAAGAAATGTCCTTCTTATTCATGGACATAGTAGGATTTACACCTATCTCAGAATACTATAAGAACAAAGATGATCCAGAGGGATTAGTAGAAGTCATTAATGACTATCTAAACAGAATGAGTAACATAGTATTAAAGAACGGTGGTACAATTGATAAGTACATGGGTGATTGCATAATGGCGTTCTGGAACGCACCCCTTGACTGTCCTAATCATGCGGAGATGGCAGTTAGAACAAGTATAGAGTGTGCTGAAGAAACAGATAAAATCAAAGAAGAATTTAAACAAAAAGGATTACCTGATATTAACATAGGTTCAGGTGTTAATACAGGAACATGTATCGTTGGTAACATGGGTAGTGAAGCAAGACTAGACTACTCAGTTATTGGTGACGCTGTGAACTTAGCTGCACGATTAGAGGCAACTACAAGAAACTATAAAGATAAAAATGGAAAAGTTACACCGACATTGTATTCATCTTATACGAAAGAACAATTGGTTGATATTAAATCAGTTGAAGTAGATAAGATAAAGGTTAAGGGTAAAGAAGAACTCATAACCATATTTAAACCTCAATGATAGGAGACACTATGACTAGGCAAACTATGATTAACACATACAAAAGGGAGAAAAAAATGAAAAACTTAAAGAAGATGATTAGAAGTAAGAAATTTGTAAACCTTAAAAATATGCAAGTAAAGCCTAGGAGTGTAGCGGCTTAAGGCGTCTCAGTAGATAACGTACTAAACGTAGTATCAGGCGAAGAAGTGCCTTTTTGAATTGAGAATGTACTATTAGATTGACTTGAAACTGTATTATCACCACCTTTGACAATTGTTACAGGCACTTGCTTCGCACCTTCCATAATTGCACTATCATAAGCAGCAGACAATTCATCTATTCTATTTAAGATAGCACTTTCACCTTGTATATCACCTGCTAAATCAGCATTAATTGCCATATCTTCTAGTTGAGCAATACGAGCATTAACTTCATCTAAACTCATATTTGTAGTGATAGAAGCACCAGTATTTAATTTTTTAACACCACTTGACGCTGGCATTTCCATTTTACCACCTACTATTTGACCACCTTGACCAAACATGTCAGCAGCTTGTTTTAATGTGTCTGTACCTGGTAATGCATATAACATTTTACCTACAAGACTATTAGAACTAGGTAACATACTACCTGCTAAATTCATAAACAAATCACCAAAGTTTGGTAATTGAAAGTCAAACATATTACCTGGTTGAAAACCAAAGATTGCACCAGTTTCAGGATCATATATTTTCTTTGCTAAGTTTTTGATACCTGTAAACATATCACTTAGACTTGGTATATCAGCAACAAAACCAAAGATTTCTCCTGTTTCAGGATCATATATTTTTTTACCTAAACCTACAAGACCTTTACCTAATTTATTGATTACACCTTCATCACCTATTAGAAACTCAGATAGTTTAAATGGTTCTTCAGGATTACCAAAACCAAATACATCTTTTGCAAAGTTAGTTGCTAAGTTAATACCTGCACCACCAATATCAATTAATTTAGATGTAACACCTGCTGCTGTCATATCTTCTTTACTAAACGAGAATAAATCTTCAGCAAAACCCATAGTGTTTTTCATTTTATCACCTACAAAGGCAGAGAAGTCAGTAAATTTTTCTGCTGCCATATCAGCAGTACCAGAGAACCAGTTTTTAACATTTGTCCAACCATTTGATACACTATTTGATATGAAGTCTTTAAGACCAGTTGCACCTTCAACAACAAAGTCTGCTGTGCCACTAAACCATTCTTTAATACTTGACCATGCACCTGTAACTTTAGATACTAACCAATCTTTAATATTTCCTGCACCATCTACAACAAAATCAACTGAACCAAAGAACCAGTCTTTTATACTTTGCCATGCTGATGAAACTTTTGCAGTTACCCATTCTTTAATATTTGTATAACCATCTTGTACAAACTCCACAGCACCTGTGAAGAAGTTTTTAATACCTGTCCACATGTCATTCAGTTTACCTAATAACCATGCACCAGCACTATCATAAGGTGCAAAGTTAACGCCAAACATTTCTAATACATTTGTAATTAAACTATCACCTATGTTTAGTATGAAACTACCAAAGTCAGTAAAGATACCTGCTAATGCTTTTATTCTTTCTAATACAGTTGCGTCACCACTAAAGATAGTACCTAGTTTATCAGTAACACCTGTTACTAAATCTACGATACCATTGAAAGCGTCTTTTAAAAAATCAAAAGTATTTGTGAATACACCTTTTACGAATGTTATAAGACCTGATACAACTTCTCTAAATTTAGGATTTTGTAATGCTTTGAAGAACAATAACATAAGACCAAAGATACCTGCAGGACCTAAAAGACCTTTAATCATACCACCAATACCACCAAGTGCTTTACCAGCACCTGCTTTAATACCAGCACCAGCAGCTGCCATTGCATTACCTGGACCTTGTACTAATGCGGCTCTGGCACCTCTTGCTCTTTCTTTAAGCATGTCAGTAAACTTTTTACGTTCAAACTGTTTCTCATCTTCAGCAAGTTTGTTTTGCAACTTTAAAAATTTACTAGATTTGACACTTTCTTTGCCTAATCCTTCTAGTTCTTTTTTAACTGACGCTAATTCTTCTCGTTGAGCGACAAGTTGTGCTTTCTGTTCACGTCTAGCAATCAACTCTTCCTGTGACATTCCTGTCAATTCTTTAAGAGTTCCGTCTAGTTTATTGATTGTAGTATCGTCTGCCATTTAACTATTTATCTTATTTCTTCTTATTTGTAAACGCTTGAGCACCAAAAAAAGCTGCAACAATACCTGCAACAGCGATGAAATATACACCTGCCATATCACCTAGTATTTTTGCACCTTGGTCTAATCCAACCCAATTAGCGAGTATTACTGCTACAGGGTACATTAACATACCATATAGTGAGTACCATGCCATAGTTCTTTGAGCGTCTCTCATAGCGTCAGCGTCTTCTAATTCTTTACGCTTAAACTCTAAATACATATCATGTTCTTTTTTAGATACTTTACCATCACCGTTACTATCTGCTGGGTGTGATTGTTGTACTATTACTTTTTCTTCAGCCATTTTCTTTTCTCCTTATTTTAGTTTCGCCTCTTTCATCTTTTTGTTTTCTTCCTTTATGTGTTCGTTCAATAAAGAAAGATAGATTTCACGCTCATAAGGCAACATATTTTCAAGTTCAGTAAGTGTGACAAAACTTTTATATATTGTCATCTTAAATATTAAATCATAATAAGTCTCTAAGTCAATATGAGAGAGGCATATTAAAAAAAACTTTGTAAACCCTCTAACACAACTTTACCTTTTTTCTTTGTTTTAGGGTGTATTAGATTGACAGTATGTTTTAATCTTGGCATTGTGACAAAGAAGTTTTGTATTTTAGAAAACTGTTCTTGTGTAAGATTGTTTACAAAATCATCTATTTCTTCTTTCTTTAAATCTACCGCTTCATGTGTTTCAACACCGTCTATAATTTGGTAGACACAATCACTTACTAAACCAATAGCGTCATCAGCAGATATATCTTTTAAATTTTTACCTGCATATGTTGATAGAGTTGGGTAACTCATTATCACAGACACATTTTCGTTTAGTTGTACTTTGTTGACATGTTCTTTATCCATTTCAACTTGTATCGTTGTTAAATCTACCGTAGCAGGAACTTTTGTTTCTACGTCACCTGGAAAAGGTACATTTAGTTTTATTTTTTCACCTACAGACTTTGCTCTTATCTGTAAGAAAATGTATTCTATATCAAATGATGGAAGTTTGTTTATATCAATTTTATTGAATGTACAGTTAGAAACTATTTGTTTCAATGCATTAATCATTTCGTCATCACCACCTTCTTGTCCTTGTAGAAGAATTTTTTCCTCCTTGACAAGAAAAGGTCTAAACTTTATCTTTTCATCTGAGCTTGGTATAGTCAACTCATATTGTTGTGTATTCAGCTTTGGTAAAGCCATAATATATCTCCTTTATATAATAATTAAAAAGTAAGTGGCGGGAATATTTTACCACCAAATACTTTACCAATTGGGATAGAACGTTTTAATCCGTTGATAACGTCTCTACCTGTTCGTCTTAATTCAGGTGGAAGTCCTTGTAAGAACCCACCTTGACCAGGTTTCACCTCACCAGATGATAGACCACCAACTTTACCAGTTGAGTCCACATCTAAATCAAAGTTTAACCAATCTCTATATGCAAATGTAACATTAACTTTAACATATTGGTTCATTGCACCACTATCATATTGTATCTCACCAATCTGAGCAGGGAATGCTTCTCTTAATCTTACACCGTATGTTGCCATATCTCTATCATTTGCTTCATCAAAAGAACCTAGTTGGAATATGTCAACATTACCTGTGTACTCTTTATAAAAATTAAACATTCCTGTTTGATTATCATACACTTGTTGTTGCCACATTTCAAAGAAGTTTCTTAATCTTAAAAATTTGTCGCCTATAAATGTCATTTGTACATCACCATATAACACTTGCACAGGATACTTATAAGGTGCTCCTGCAATACGATATGGGTTAGTAGTAAATGTTCTAGCAGGCATAGTAACAGTTTCACACATTAACGCAACTTCTTTTGCCATGTCAACGTTAGTACCGTATCTACCACCAGGACCTTGTGCTGTTTCTGAAATAACATTTTCTTTTTCTTGGTTACTTGCCTCATTAATTAGACCTTGTATAATATCTCCAGACGGTAATGTAACATTGATTAAAAATCTAGTATTACGAGCAACACCCTCACCTTTAGATAATGCACCTCTGAAACGATTAATTGTAGTTTCAGGATTTGCTCTACTCTTTAATCTAGGATCACCAGGTATGTTATCGTATTCTCTACCACGTGGCAGACCTAATCTTATATCAAAAGGTCCTACTCTTTTACCTTGTCTGAAAATTGCCATTATTTCCCTAATACTTTCCCTTTATTGATACCTTCTTTGATAACATATTTTTGTGTACCATTAGCACCAATCTCTACTTCGTTTCGTAGATTTTTTGTTAAATTTAATTCTTGTTTCTTTCTACTCATTTCTAGTCTGTGAGCAGTTAATTGTTTTGTTCTATCTCTATCCATTATATCATTCTCCTTGAAGCGCTATGTACCGTACTTACGCCTGCTTTTCTAAAGTCTTGTACAGGTAAAAATATAGATGGTGCGTATTCATCTTCATCTAGTCTTAAAAATTTACTAGCAAGTTGACCTCTTAAATAATGTTTGATTGTAGGTTTAATCTCTCTTACATTTTTAAGTGCTCTATAATCACCTTTAAAGTCTTTCTTTTCTAATGTTTCAAATAATTTCATTCTTAACGGTATTGGTAAGTAATGAAAATTAATACCTAGAAATCCACCTGACGCTGGTTGTATAGGTAACACAAGAGGAAACATATCATAGTAAGGTAATATTTCTTTGTACTTTGGATTGTAACGAAAGAAGTTTAGACCTCTGAATTGTGGACTTGCATATAGTCTACCTTTCATAAGTTTATTCTTTGTTATTGTGTCCATAAGAGACTTAACTTTACCACGATACCATTGAAGTGATTTATCTCTATCACCTGCCAGATTTCTTATAGGTTCAAATACTTTTGTTGCCATGTTACTATTTATATCTAAATAAGGATATGATTAAGCGAAAGAAGAAGATAGGTAAGTATGTCCATAAGATGGCAGTAAAGAACAAGTATAGACCATATAATCCAGAGAAATACAAAGGTGACCCTACAAATATTATCTTTAGAAGTAGTTGGGAAAAGACTGTATTCAAGTATTGTGACTTAAATCCAGCAATACTTAAATGGTCAAGTGAGGAGTTTTTCATACCTTATCGTAGTCCTTTTGATAGAAGAATACACAGGTACTTTCCTGATGTTTATATCAAATATAAGAACAAAGAAGGTATTATATCAGAATCCGTGTTAGAAATCAAGCCTAAAAAGTACACACAAGCACCTAAGAAACCTAAACGTGTAACAAAAGACTGGAAATATACAACTGAGCAGTACATACTTAACAAGGCGAAGTGGGATAGTGCTGAGATATACTGTAAAAAGAAAGGTTATAAGTTTGTGATTATTACGGAAGATGTTTTAAAACATTGGTCAACAGTTTCGCCATTATAACAGATAAATAGTATTATGACAAGCTTTGCACAACAATTAAGAAGTAGGTTATTTGGCGGCGTATTAGGTGGTTCATCTAAAGCGACAGCAGCTGCAGGTGTAGACCTGTCCAGAAAAACAAAACCAAATAGTTCTACGGCACACTTAGATACAGAAAAGAATCCATACTCATTTGGTACAGTACAATATCCAGATGATTTAGGTACAGCAGAATTTGGTCACTATATCATGTTTTACATTTACGAAGTTGCAAAGAGTAAATATGCAGGACCACAAACAGAAACAAGCGAAGTCACAAGAGAAAATGTACATGGTGTTCAAACAAAACAACAGATTACAAAAAAACATAAAAAGCAAGATGGTATTACATCATCTGCTAAAACAAGTCAACCTTTAAAAGGCGCTGAACTTGCACAAAGAGATAAAACTATCTCTATGTCTGGCGCATTAAAAAGAAGTGGTAGATTAAAACGTACTAGTGATGTTATATCATTGTACATGCCACCTAACTTTAAATCAGATTACAAAGCAAATTATAAAAATTCAGAAACAGGTCTTGCAGGTGTACTTGGTCAACAACTTGCAGAAGCAACAAGTGTTGACGGTATGTTAAAACAACTTGGTAATACAGGTACATTCAATACAATTATGAGTGCGTTAACAGATACGTTGACTATGAAATTAGCTGCTGGTGGTGCTGACTTAATTGGTGGTGGTGATTTACAAGGTGTATTAAGAAAAGGTCAACAGAAAGCATTGAACCCAGCAATAGAAGCAATATTCCAATCAGTTGATTTACGTTCATTTCAATACAGTTTTAGATTTACACCAAGAAGTGAAAGCGAAGTGCGTACAGTAGATAACATTATCAAACTATTTAAGTTTCATATGTTACCTGAGAGAGTACAAAACGAAGCAGTTGGTAGACACTTGATATTCCCTAGTGAGTTTGAAATCTATTATATGTTTCAAGGCGTAGAAAATCAATGGTACCCATTTACAGGTCAATGTGTACTTACAGACATGAGCGTAACATACGGTCCTGGTGGTGAAAGTCAACACTTTAGACCAGTTGACGGAAGTCCACCACCTACAGAAATTAATATGTCATTGACATTTACTGAAACAGAAATAATGACAAAAGAAAAAATAGTAGAAGGATATTAAGATGTACTTTGAAAAGTTTCCTACATACGAATACGACCTAAAGAACACAGATAAGCGTACACTTATAACAGATTTATTAAGACGTGTCAACCTGAGAAGTAATGTCGCAGCTAATACACTTGTTTTTGATGAGTATAATGTTGCTGATGGCGAAAGTCCTGACATTGTTGCGTCTAAGTATTATGGTAACAGCATGTATCATTGGGTTGTGGTCACAGTAAACAATGTGAAGTCGCATTATGACTGGCCGCTTGACCAAGTTGCATTGTCTCAATATGTCATTGACAAGTACGATAATCCAGACGGTACGCACCACCATGAAGTAAATGCGTCTTCAGGTGATACAACACGAAAACTTACAGTATCAAGCGACACAGCAGGCGCAGTAGCCGTGACTAATTACGAATATGAACAAACTCTTAATGATGATAAACGTAAAATACGTCTTTTAGATAGAGGTTACGTCTTACAATTTAAGGAAGAGTTTGAGAAACTAATACAAAGGTAACCTGAATGAACCAAGCAGGTGATTATAAACTAGATAGCATACTATTACATGCGCCAACAGGCACAATTGATATCAAAACATTGATGGTAGAATTGAATGTGTACGAAAGTATCCACACTAACGCAATGTATGGTAACATAGTCATTGCTGATACAAACAATCATATACAGAATATGCCTATTATAGGGCAAGAGTTATTAGAGTTTAAGTTTGGTACAGACGATAATCCAGATAACGAAAGCATAGATTTTACAAGACATAAGGCAAGAATATACAAGGTATCAGACCAAGTGCGTACCGCTGAGAGACAACAGGTCTATACATTACATTTTACAACGCAAGAAGCAATACAAAATCAACAGACAGCGTGTAAACAAGCATACGAGGGTACAACAGACGAGATAGTTGCAAATATATTACTCAATGTATTAAAGACAAAGAAAAGTATTGCGACAGAAAATTCATCACAAGGTGGTAAGTTATTAGGTAATCACTCAACACCATTTGATTTCATTACCAAGATGTTAACAAAACGTTCTTGTAGCGCACAATTTGACGCACAAGGTTATCTATTCTATGAAAATCATCGTGGATATAACTTCCGTTCTTATAAAAATCATACACATAGAACGCCAGGTGTAGAAAGAACCGTACAAGAAGAATACATTGTACAACCTAGTGAACGTAATAGTAGTATAGCGGAAGACATGAAGTCCGTATTAGAATATCGTATAATGAAAAACCAAGATGTGATGGCAGCGATTAATACAGGATTAACAGCGAGTACAAATTACAATTACGACTTTACGAACAAATCCTTTTCTGTTCTATTCAATAACTACATGGAAAACTTCACACAAGAAGTACATACAACAGTAGGTAAGAATATAGGGTCATTGTTTACCATGACACCAGAAACAAATAATGGCGACACATTGTTTGATAAAAATGACAGTAAGATAATGATTACAACAAAAGATGTCGCATTACATAGTCAAAAGAAAGGTGATGGTAAATACGATAATCACACAGGTAAAACACAACAACGTAACCACGATAGATTACAACATGACCAGATAGCCGCAAAATGCACAGTCTTTGGAAATTCTAATCTAGCCGCAGGAGACATTATACACCTACGAGTTCCTTCCTACGAACCACTCGACAAGACTAGCACAAGAATACACGACGCTTTCCTCTCAGGTCGTTGGCTACTGACCAACGTAGTGCATACGCTAAATAGTACCAGATATACAACGACATTTGATTGTGTGAGGGATTCCGTAGAACAACCTTATACAAGTACAGACCAAACGATATTACAGAATGTGGATAACGAATGATACTTACAATAAACAACGAAGATTACCATACATTTGATGTAGCTTTATCAGACGAACAACGAGGTACGTTAATTTCAATGATTGATGATGAAATTCTCAATAACCACGACAAAACAGTATCATTATATCAAACATATGCTGATTTACATATTACCTATATGACAGACTGGAAGTTTTTTTTAGAACGTATGGAAAAATACATGCATAGTATCAATCCACATGCAATCATAGATAAATGTTGGGCAAACGTATCAACTGTAAACAATGATTATGGTATGCATAAACACACAACGCCATATACACTTGTTTATTATCTACAAAATAAATATCCTGAGTATGGTACAAACATAGACAATCAATGCATATTACCGGCAATAGAAAATACATGTATGATAATGAATGGTCAAATACCACATAGTATTGTGAATATGCCAAAAGAAGTCGCAGAAATTAACAAACGATATAGTATAGTGATTAATTATAATGTATAGACAAAGTAATATTGAAGGTGTAACGATAAGAGACAATACAGATTACTGTATAGAACCAAATGTTGCAATAGAGATAAGTGAAGGACAACTATGCTTAACAACATATGACCCTCGTCCTGTACGACATGATATAGACATACAAGAGGATACAATATTGAGAAATAGTACAAATACAAAACAATACATATACACGAAAGGTATGGTAGGACCAGTGAGTAAACAGGTCCAAAACGAGATAGTGATAAAGAAAGGTAGACAAAAGAATGTATAAGAGAGGACCACTAAAACCTTTATGTTACATGAGCAAAAGTTTACAAAGTTTACAAAATCTTGTAAATACTTTACTGTACGCAAATGCTGTAAAGAATATGGATGCTAGTCCTTTAAAACAAACAACTTATCGACACAGGAAAAATTTTAGATGAAAAATTATTACATTGGTGTGGTAGAAGACCGTAACGATCCTGATTTACTTGGGCGTTTTCGTTGTCGTGTATTAGGTCTACACCCTATAGAACAAAACATCTTACCAACGAGTGACTTGCCATGGGCAACTGTAGTAGTACCCTCTGGTGGTAACTCTGGTCTAGGCATGACGCCGCCTTTCTTTGTAGAAGGCACGTGGGTCTATGTAACGTATAGAGACGAAGATAAACAAGAACCTTTGATACATGGTGCATTACCAGGTCAACCCTCTAAGGCAGGACCTGAGTATGAGAATGCCAATGAAGGTATGCGTGACCCATATGGTGTGTATCCTGTTCAAGCAGGTGAGAGTGATGTAAACGAATTAGCACGTGGAGTAGCAGAGGCTGCCAACCCTACGGCGAGAGAGAACAAAAGGCGAACATCGCTGGCGACAGCGGACTTTGATGGATTTGAGATACCCACAGTAAGCGGTAACCTCAACGTAGTGCAGTCAGCAGGTAGTTCTTTTGACATGCCGGCAATACTAGCAGGTACATATGCACCTGTCTATCCTTTTAATCATGTATTTGCAACAGAAACAGGTCACGTCCTAGAGTTTGACGATACAACTGACAAGAGAAGGGTACACCTATCCCATGCTTCAGGGTCCTATATGGAATACAGTAATGACGGTACCCTTGTCAATTCTATTATATCAGATAAATACGATATTGTCAACAGCAATCTTTTTGCCTTTACAGGTGGTAACGAAGTACAGACGATAGACGGAAGTTTAAAGGTCAAGGTCAATAAGAGTGACACGACAGGCAATCACTATGACATAGAAGTAGGTAGTGGCGCCAACATTAACATTATGGTACGAGGTGGTGACTTAAACATGAACGTCAAAGGTAATGTCAATCAATTCATAGATGGTGACATGAACGCCTCTATGGACAACTTACGACTAGACGCTTCAAACAAAATTACAATGAGTGCAGGTGGTCAGATACACATAGACGGTGGTTCTGTAAACATAGATGGTAACCCTATAGACTTAAACTAAGGCATAGGGCATGTTATACTGAGCTGCTGCTGGTAATCTATAAATGTAATAAAGATACTAAGAGATACAGGAGCCCACTACGTCAATACTGGAGCAAGTTTAATTCAGTTACATAAGTAATATTGTATATACATGGTGTGCTGAAAGCGAGAGTGGAAGGCACACTAAATAGTAGAAATGGAACATAATCATTGTGGTACGCCAGATTGTTGTGGCGAATGTGAAACTAATGAACAGGAGAATAATATGTCAATTAAAGAAATTATGGAAGAAATAGAAAAATTAAAAGCAAGAGTTGCAGAATTAGAAAAACAATCCAAATAGGATAACTCGTTATATTATGCAATACTTTCCTACTACTTGTATAGATGGATTCTTTGAAGACCCGGATTCAATTGTAGAACTCGCCAAGAATAAGGCAATATGGCAACCTAGTGACGATGGTAGTTGGCCTGGTGTTCGTTCTCAACCTCTACATGAACTTGATAATGACATTTATACATGGATAATGAATAAGTATTTGTCGGCGTTCTTTAGTGAGCAAGATAAACAATATGTGTCATGGCGTTCAACGTCAGTCTTTCAAAAAATACCGGTACGCCAAGAAGAACATTGGCAAGAAGGTTGGGTACATACAGATTATCCAGACGTTCATACGTTTATCATTTATTTGACACCTGGTGCAAGCGAACAAGCAGGTACATCTTTATATACGGAGAAGGATGCATTTGCAAGTCCTAATTTTAGTAAGATTAAAAAAGCAGTTTATCTCGGTGAGATACCACCAAGCGAAGGTAAGGTATGGCGAGAGAAGTCTAACGACCAGTTTTCTGTTGATGTTACTTTTGGTAATAAGTACAATCGTTGTATAGGTTTTGATAGTAGTCTATGGCATGGTGTAAAAAACTTTGATACTGGTACACAGGATCGTTTAACCTTGATAACGTTCTTTCAACAAATCAATTGTGGTTCTTTTCCACTTCAACGTATTCGTTCTAATATAATGTCTCGGGACTAGATATAGTAGTATAAATTTATTTACACATATGCAACAGAATATGAACATAACTCTTATATATAGCATGCTTGCATTTCAGACCACCAACCTTAACCACCTATGAAGTACCTCTCGGCCAAACACATAGAGTTTCCAGAAATACACAAGGTCTATAATCTGAGTATGCTCGGCAACAAAACAGATTACGATAATCCAAACGATAAACAAAAACACAATCTATCAAAGTTATTTGAAAGTTTAGACGAACATGGTATGACACACCCTATCATCATATCTTGGAACGCATACCAAGTATCTGTCGGACATCAACGAGTATGGTATGCTAAATCAAAAGGGTACACACACATAGATTGTTACCATGTAGAAAATCAAACACAATGGGAAAAAGTTTTTAACTTTACAGCGAATGAGGAATATTTAAAATGATTGAAGTAAGAAAAACAAAAGACTATAAGTCTATGCTCTTTAATAATAAGTTTATACAAGGTCGTGTTAATGCGTCTGGAAAAATATCTTTATTGTATATGAAAGAAATAATGAAAGTGTTTTCGCATGTAGAGAATATACAACATGTTTGTTTATTGGGTCTTGGTGCAGGTAATTTACATACAGAAATATACAATTCTTTTCCAGATGTACACATAGACACCGTTGAAATAAATCCTGAAGTCATAGAAGTTGCACACAAAGAATTTAATTTACCAAAGTCAAAACGCCTTCGTATTATACAAGGTGATGTCCATGACTATATACATGAAGTACATAACTATGATGTAGTGATTGTTGATGTGTATGACGCAGATGGTCAAGTGATGTTAGACAATCGTTGGTTAAAGAAACAAGGTAAGTGTATTGTCTATAATAGTTTGGTCAATAAGGACACTTATGTAAGTTATATAACTGAACTCAATACTTTGTACAATAGAGTACACGAACAATATAAACCTAAACTCTCAAGCGAGGAGTATAATCATATCGCATTTTGTTTTAATGACTAAAAAAATATTACACGCAAAAGAAATTACCCACCCAGACTTGTATCAAATATTAGATTTGAAAGAAGTAACTTTTAAATGGGACAAAGTACAAGGCAGTTGGACTGTTTATGCAGATAGTCAAGGTATTAATTATAAAAAATTATTTGATGACATGGCAGAAAATGGTATGAAACATCCTGTAATGGTACGAAAAATGAATGAAGTATATCGTAAATGGCAGGCAGGTGGTAGAAGAATTATATGGGCAAAGTTAAATGGTTACACCCATATAGGAGCATATGTTTTAAAAACACAAGAACAAGTTGATGAAATATATACGGCTCAATATGATGAAAGTTATAAATAATACTACGAGGAAAAAACATATGTTAGAAGTCGTACTAATGGCATACGCCATAACAATAATAGGTGGATTAATAATACAGTCCACAGGACTATCATCCATCTAAAATCAATCACATTGTACAAAGGAGAAATCTAATGAAAAAATGGATTAATAATATTGACGCATGGAAAGATTACGGTTTGCTTTTATTAGCTGTAGTGCTTTTTACAGGCGTTATGGCACCACTTACAGTAGTTAAGTGGGGTTTAATTGCTTGGGTCGCTTCCAATTTTTGGGCGAGATACAAAGCATAACAAAAAGGAAAATTAAATGATTAAGAAATTAATATACGTTGTTATAGTTATAGTAGCGTTTACTCTTGGTCACCACTATGGCGAAGACGCCGCTAGGTTAGTAGATAATGTACCTTTACCAAAAGTTACAATTGAAATGCCAGCGACAACACCTGCTGTAGTTGAATAGATTAAAATAAAAAAAAAGGACATCCTCACTTTTGTTTCAAAGGTACTTGGATGTCCTTTTTGTATTTTGTATGAACATTTAAATGTTCTATGTTGCCTGTCCCATAGTGCTAGACAGATTACTCACTCTCACTTTTATTTCAAAGATACTTGAGGTTTCACCTATACGTCTGTACAACGCCCCACAGGATAAAAACCGTTAGGTCTTATATCTATCACATATCAGCAACAACTCCTTTCGTTGGTGTTATCACTTGGTCAAAGTACGCCCAATATTCGCCTTCACTTTCACCAAATGTTACATCTTTATAACCTATAGAACCTAAGTAACCCATATCAGTATCATACTCTTTTAGTTTGATACCTAACTCACCAGCAGGGTCTGACGTAGTAAGTCCTATAGAAATGTCTGTAATAATTCCGTCTCTATTGATACCTCTCTTGGAGATTTCAACTTTATCACCTATCTTAATTATCATTATGCCGCCTCCAACATTGACATTGGTACTCTATAACTTCTACCAAGCATATCTACTACACACCTAGATTGATTAATCTTAGTAATTACACCAGGAGTTTTTTTAGTCTTTTGTACAACAAACACTTTTTGTCCTACAGATAGAGAAGATTTAGCATTCATAACTTTAACATCACTAATAAAACTAGAAAGTTCATTCAGTTCAGTTAAAGACAGTTGTTGGATGCCAGCCTTGATTAGTTGGATTTTGTTCATAATATAACCTTTCGTTTTTAATATAGATATATCCTATCACATAAATACTTTAAAGTCAAGCATTATTTTGACTTTATTTCAAGGTGCGACATCCTGACACAGGTTTGTTCACTATTTGTTCTTTTTGAAAGGAGAATATTATGGGATTTTTAACTAAATTATGGACTATGACAGATAGTCTATGGAAACCTAAACCGTTAGTATTAACGAAAGACATGGAAGTCAAACCAAAGAAGAAAAAGAAATCAACTAAAAAAAAATCAACTAAAAAAAGGAGTTAATATGAATTGCGACAACTGTGGTCATCCTTCTCATTGTGGAACACCCTTAATGAAGACCAATGAGGGTAGTGAGTATGAAGTTTGTAAACATTGTAGATGTGAGGAGTGTACTCCAAAGGAATAAATTATGCCAAGAATGAGGGAGTTTACCTTTAATAATGGAAAAGAAGATAAAATAATAGAAGCAATGTCTTATAAGAAAGCCGTGAAGTCTTATCAGTCAAGTGCAAATAGAAAAGAAGACGGCGATACAGTTAACGTTTACTGGTTAAGTAAAAAAGGTAAAGAAGAAAGTCTAGTACAAAAATTACCTTTAGGTAGAAAAGTTAGGCAGGCGGAGATACTTGAGGCAAAGAAGGCGGCACTTAAAGCGGCTAAAGAGGCAGGTAGATAATGGCTAAATTAGCAAAATCATTTGTAGCTCATGTTTCAACACCTAAGAAGACTAGTCAAGGTAAACGCAAAGGTGTATCTTTTAGTACAATGAATAAGGGTAAGAAAAGAGATTTTAAAGCATACAAAGGACAAGGTAAATAATAAATGGGTCAACCAGTTATACGTTCAGGTTTAGATAGTCATGTTGGTCATGCCAGTCCTACTCCTAACCCTTTTCACAAAACAGCATACACAGGTGGGTCACCTAATGTCAACACTAATGGTGCAAAAACTATTCGTAAAGGTGACGCCACTTCTTGTGGAGACCCTGCCGTAGGTGCGAGTTCTACAGTATTTGTTAATGGTAAGGGTATTCACAGGAGTGGTGACGCAACAGGTGGTCATGGTAGTTGGGTGCCAAATAGTGCAACAGGTGGAAGTTCTAACGTAAACGCTGGATAATCTTTATAAATAGTCGTATGGCTATTACACAATCAGGTTATAGAGACGCTCAAACTACTAATGCTTCAAATAGAAGTGTTAGATTATATAAGGATTTAGCATTATCTTTTGAGAGAAATGATAATACTAAAGATATAATAGTTAAGAAAGACATAGAGGCAGTAAAACAATCTGTCAGAAATCTTATATTAACTAATCATTTTGAGAGACCTTTTCATCCTGAGATAGGATCAAATGTTAATGCAGTATTATTTGAACCAATGAATCCTATCACAGCGAATAGTTTAACAAGAGTAATAGAAGAAACAATTGTAAACTTTGAACCAAGAGCAAGACTAGTATCTGTTAATGCAATTCCTAATCTGGCACAAAATGCTTACAATGTAACAATAAGTTTTTATGTAGTGAACATACCAGGTGAGTTGGTAGAGTTAACTACACTACTAGAAAGAAGTAGATAATGGCAACGAACAAAAAACTAGAAGTAACAGATTTAGATTTTGATAGTATCAAAACTAATCTTAAAAAATTTTTAAGACAACAAGACCAATTTACTGATTATGACTTTGACGGTTCTACAATCAATACATTGCTTGATGTTCTAGCATATAACACACACTACAACGGCGTTTATGCCAATGTTCTTGCCAATGAAATGTTTTTAGATAGTGCTGATATGAGAAACAGTATTGTCTCACATGCTAAACATGTAGGTTACACACCAAGAAGTGCAACAGCACCTTATGCTGATGTTAACTTAGTTGTCAATAACGCTACTGGTGCAACTTTAACTGCTTCTCAAGGTACAACATTTACATCTACAGTTGAAGGTGTGTCTTACAATTATATTGTAAAAGAAGATACTACAACTACACCAGTTGATGGTGTTTATACATTTAAGAATTTAGAATTATACGAAGGTACTTTAGTTACAAACAAATATACAGTTAACACAACAGACGCCAATCAGCGTTTCTTAATTAAGAATGATATGGCAGATACAACAACTTTATTAGTTAAAGTTCAAAACAGTTCAACTGATACTACTACAACAACATATGCATTGTCAACAGACTTAGCAGATGTATCAAGTACATCAGCAATTTATTTTTTAGAAGGTGCTGAAGACGAACAGTATGAAGTTGTATTTGGTGATGGTGTTTTAGGTAAAGCATTATCAACAGGTAATATTGTTTCACTTATATACATAGTTACTAATGGTTCAGATAGTAATGGTGCTAGTTCGTTTGCATTATCTGGCAATGTAGGTGGTTTTACTGATGTCAGTTTAACTGTAAACACAAACAGCGTTAACGGTGCAGACCCGGAAAGTCCGGCAAGTATTCGTTTCAATGCACCAAAACAATTTGCCACACAAAATAGGGCAGTAACGGCGAAAGACTATGAAAGTAAAGTTAAATCAATTTATTCAAATGCTAAATCAGTTCAAGTATGGGGTGGTGAAGATAATGAAACACCCGTTTATGGTAGAGTATATATCTCTATCAATCCTGTTGCTGGTGCTACACTTACAGAAGCAACTAAGTCAGATATTATAACTCAACTAAAAGATTTTAATGTTGCAAGTATCACACCTGTAATTGAGGATCCAGAAACAACATTTATACAACCAACTGTAACTATAAGGTATGACGCTAAGTCAACTACTAACACAGCTGAAAGTATTAAGTCATTGGTACAAACAGCAATAACAAATTTCAATACAGATAGTTTACAAGAATTTGACCAAGTGTTTAGACACTCTAAATTTATTGAAACTGTAAACAAAGCAGACGATAGTATTTTATCAAACATCACAACACTTAAATTACACAAATCATTTACTGCTACACTAACAAGTTCAACAACATATACAATTAGTTTTAATAACGCATTATATAATCCACACTCTGGTCATAATTCAGACATGGGTGGTATATTATCTTCTTCTTCATTTAAAGTATCTGGTGATACTACAAATGATTATTTTTTAAATGATGACGGACAAGGTAATATAAGATTGTATTATGTCGCAGGTGGTGTTAATGTTTACATAAACAATACACAAGGTACAATAGACTATACAACAGGAAAAATAACTTTAAATAGTTTACATATTTCTGAGGTTGGTAATGTTGACGGTGCCACTTCTACTACCATTAGACTAACAGTAGTACCTAATTCAGTTGATGTAGTTCCAGTTCGTAATCAAGTTATAGAAATAGATGAAACAAATACTACTGTGGTTGTAACTGCTGATGATTACGATACAACATCAGGTATAGGATACACAACAGCGACAAACTATGCGAGTTAGTAAATGGCAAAATTTGACAAAAAAATAAGTAACTTAGTTTCACGTCAGTTACCTGCCCATATACAGGCAAATCACCCACTATTAGTAGAGTTCGTAAAACAGTATTATGTTTTTATGGACTCAGCACAAATCACTTTATCAAGTGTAACTGCTAGTGACCAAATAATACTAGAAGCTGCAACTGGTGGGTTTGTTGCCTTAAATGCAACTAACGAATTTGGTAAAGACGAAGGTGATTATATTCTTAGTGAACAAACAAGTGTAGGTGAGTTTACAAAAGGTGAAACTATTACTGGTGCCACTTCAGGTCAAACGGCAACTATACTTGCTGAAGATACAGACGCATTAAAATTATACGTTACAGAAAATAGTTTATTCGTAACAGGTGAAACTTTAACAGGTAGTACATCTGGTGCTCAAGGTATTATATCAAGGTATAGACCAAACCCTAACGCACACTTAACACAACTATTAGAGTATGCAGACGTTAACGATACCATAGATGATTTCTTTAAACAATTTAGAAATACATTTTTACAAACTTTACCAAACACACTTACAAATGGTTTAGATAAAAGACAACTAACAAAAAATATTATATCATTATACAAAGCAAAAGGTACAAAAGCGGCAAATGAAATATTTTTCCGTGCCTTGTTTAATGAAACTCCAGAATTATATTACCCTACAGTAGATATGATGAGAGTATCAGACGGTAACTTTGATACTGAACAAATACTTAAAGCAACACTATCAGCACCGTCTAATGGTAACATGAACAATCTAGTAGGTAAAACAATTACTCAAACTGATATTGTAGGTAACTCTACAGTTGATAGTGCAAGTACAGTTGTTGAGAAAGCAACCATATCAAATATTTCTTTAAATGGTGTAACACATGACGTTGCTACATTTGTTTTAAATAAAGATAGTACATCTGGTTCATTTTCAAGTAGTGGAGGTGACGGATTAGTTTTAGATACAGCTGCTGATGAAAATGATAATATAATTTTAAATGGTACAGATAGTTCATCTACAAATGCAGGTGATAGATTAATACAAAATACTAAATCAATATTTTCTGGTACAGATAATACAGATAGTGATGTTACTATAGAATGTAATGTTGAAAGTATATTAGATAACGTTACAGTAAATACTGGTGGTCAATATTATTCTGTAGGTGAAAATATAAACTTTACAAAAGAAAAAGGTGGTACAGGTGCCATTGCACAAATAGAACAAGTTACATATGGTGTTATTGATAGTGTACAAGTAGAAAGTGGTGGTTCAGGTTATACAGTAGGTGACGCATTATCAGTTACAAATCCCACAAGTGGTTCTGGTCTTGCAGGTACAGTTGCAGTTGTTAATGGTGGTTTTACTTTAGAAGGTGATACACATGATGACGGTATTCTTTTACTAGAACAAGGTACAGATTTTCAACTTGTTATGGAAGCAGCGACAAACAGTTCTTCAAATGATATAACAAAAATTAGATTGTCAAATAAAGGTGGTGGTTATCTATCATTACCTACAGTAGCAGTAACTTCATCTAGTGGTTCAAGTGCTCTTGTATATCCTGTATCTTCAAGTGTAGGTAAAGCATTATCTGCTAAAGTTATTGACCATGGATTTAGATATGAGACATCACCTGAAGTATCGCCAAAAGTTCACATACAAATAGATACAGTATCAAGTAACTTTACATCTAGCGAAACAATCACAGCTTCGTCTGAGGATTATATTGCGTTAGAGGCATATGAACAAATAGATTTCCCAATATTATTAGAAGACTTTAGACAGGCAGTAATTAGATTAGAAGATTTTGAAAGAGGTGACTTAGTTACGGAAGATGGCGAACAATTTGCATTAGAAGAATTTGTAACAGACGCCGTACCAGAAAGTGCAAGTCCAGATTTCTTACGAGACGAAACAGATAACGACAGAATTGTATATAACGAATATGTATTAAAAGATAATACAGATTATATTGTGTTGAATGGTACTGATGGTTCATCTACAAATGCAGGTGGTAAAATACAAAGAGACGACCAAGTATCAGCGTCAGGTAGTTTTGAAACTTTTGACGCAGCTACAAACATTCTTACACTAAAAGAAGTTACAGGTACTTTTGATGACAAAGTTACAATCACAGGTTCTACATCAGGTGAAACGGCAAGAGTAAGAAACTATAATCCACAAGATACAAAGGCAAGTATGACTGCCACAGTAGGCACTGCCATAGAAACAGATGGTTCTAATACAGGTGTTGATGGACAGTTATCAGAAAGTACAAAGAAAGTACAAGACAGTTTATACTACCAAGATTATTCATACATTATTAAAGTTGGAGAAAGTATTACTGAATGGAGAGATTATCTTAAATCTGCCATACACCCTGCCGGTTTTTATTTCCAAGGAGAAGTTGCAATCAAAACACAATTGAATGCTAAAATGAAAACTGGATATACTAGAATATCCGGTCTTACTGAAACAGATGAAGTTGTTGAAATACTATCTGTTATCTTTAGTGAGAAGATTGGTAGAAGACTTGGTACGACAACTGATGGTACAAGTTTAAGAAGTACACCTGAATTAGGTATAGAGGGTAGTGCCTCATTTGGTACTACAAGAGACGTTACACTTAATCAGGAAATTACACTTAAAACAAATCAACAAAGACAACAACAATTTAGGTCTACAGATATTAAACAAGGTCTAGTATATGCAGGTCCTCGTATGAAAACTATAGGTAATTTAGTCTCAGGTGCATTTGACCATACACCAGATAGAATGTTATTAGATACATCAGCAGATGAGAATGACGGATTGTTATTAGAGGACGGTGGAGATATGAAACAAGAATTAGGTCTACGAGATATGGATAGTGGTATCACAATTGCCACTATAAATAGTATTAAATTAACAGGAACAGGTAGTACATCATTTGATGGTGAGGCAAATAATATAAGTGACTTCAATACAGGTCTTAAAACCAACTTTACTATACCTGCTCAAATAAAAACCTCGCTTGGTTAAACTGAGCGTATAAATAGTTTATGACGGAGAAAAAATGCCAGCAATAATAACAAAAGATTTCAGAATACAAAATGCTAACCAGTTTAGCGAGAGTTTTGGCGAGAGTGCAGATACTTATTATCTTGCAATAGGTAGACCACAAGCGTTTGCCAATGACCAAGCATTCAATGATGGTACAGATACATCACCTCCAACACCAGTTGATAGTGTAGGTAGTGTAGATTACTATGTTTATGATGATTTAATGAGTGCAAAGAAGATTACAAGTTCAAATGTATCAGCAGTAATACCAAGAAGAAACTGGACAACTGGTACAACTTACGACTATTACAGACATGATTATGGAGAAATAAACTCCGCTGGTTCAGCAATTGCTGCTAATTCAGGTGCAACAACTTTACATGACGCAACTTTTTATGTAATGAATAGTACCTTTGATGTTTACAAAGTTATAGACAATAATGGTGATAGTGCTTCTACAGTAGAACCATCTGGTAATAAAACAACTAGTGTGTTCTCAACTGGAGATAGTTACAAATGGAAATACATGTACACACTAACTGCTTCTGAGCAAGCAAACTTCATGTCAACAGATTTTATTCATTGTTCAACTGAAAGTACAGACTACTCAACTACTGCTGGTGCAATAGAACATGCTAAAGTAACGGCAGGTGGGTCATCAGGTACTAATGGTACATATACTAACGTTGATATTCGTGGTGATGGTTCAAGTGGTAAATGTACAGTAGTCGTAGGATCAAATGCTGTAACAAGTGTAACAATTACAACTGCTGGGTCTGGTTATACATACGCTTCTGTTAAAGCAAGTGATATTGGTAACGTATCAGGCGCAGATTTAGATTTTATAATTTCACCTCCAGGCGGACATGCAACAGATATTATTGCTGAGTTAGGTGGATTCTTTGTAATGATGAATGTTGACTTTGCAACTAGTGAAAGTGGCGAGTTCAATACATCAAATGATTTTAGAAGAATTGCATTATTAAGAAACCCAACTGATAGTACAACAGGTGCAACAGCAACTGCTTCAACACTTGACGCAACTAAATCAATTACTTTCTCTGGCACGCCAGGTAGTTTTCAAGCAGATGAAAAGATTACACAAGCAAGTACAGGTGCTGTAGGGTTTGTAGTTGACTTTAATTCTACAACAAAAGTTTTAAGATACATACAACCACAGTTTGCAAACCAAGGTATTGATACAAACCAAAACGCAACGGCTTTCTCTGGAACGAATACAGTAACAGGCGGTACTTCAAGTGCAACAGGTACGCCAAGTTCACATGACGTTACTCCTGAATTAACGGCAGATACAGGTGATATTCTGTACATAGAAAACAGAAAACCTATTAGTCGTGCTTCAGACCAAACGGAGAATGTAAAGTTAATAGTAGAGTTTTAGGAGATTTAAATGGCAACAAATTTTAACGTCTCTCCTTACTTTGATGACTTTTCAGAAGCAAAGAATTTTCATAGAATATTATTTCGTCCTGCTTTTGCAGTTCAAGCAAGAGAGTTAACACAACTACAAACTATCTTACAAAACCAAATTGAAAGATTTGGTGAACATATGTTCAAAGATGGTAGTATGGTAATACCAGGTGAGATAGCACTTAACACAAAATACGAATATGTTAAATTAGCAAGTCATTCTACTTCAACAGTTTCTAACTTACAAGATTTAATTGTAACAGGTTCTACTTCAGGTATTACAGCAACAGTTGTAAACACAACTGAAGCAACATCAACAGCAGCTGCAACAGTCTATGTTTTATATACTGCCTCAGGTACAGACAATGCAACGAAAAGATTTACTGAGGGAGAAACTTTAACATTTACATACAATAGCATATCTTCAACAGCAGTTGTAGGTACCTCAGGTACTTCGTTACCAACAGATAGTAACGCAACTGGTTTTGCTAGTTCAGTAAATGTTCAAGCAGGTGTATATTTCATTAATGGTTTCTTTGTTGCAAATACTGAACAGACTTTAATACTAGACCCATATTCAAACACACCAACATATAGAGTTGGTTTCAATGTAACAGAAAGTTTTGTTACACCGTCAGACGATAGTTCGTTAAATGATAACGCAGCCGGTTCATCAAATGTAAATGCTCCAGGTGCTCACAGATTTAAAACATCATTAACATTAGTTAAAAAACTTGTAACTGAAACAGATGATGAAAACTTTGTAGAGTTACTAAGAACAGGATCAGGTAACATTGAAACAATTGTACAAAGAACAGATTACAATATACTAGAAGAAACATTAGCAAGAAGAACGGCAGATGAAAGTGGTGATTATGTTACTAAATCATTTGACATAGATGTAAGAGAACATAAAAATGACGGATCAAATCGTGGTATATATTCTGCTGATGGTTCAAGTTTATATAATGGATTAAGCACAGCTAACTCAGAAGCTAGATTAGCAATTGGTTTATCTCCTGGTAAAGCATATGTTCAAGGTTACGAAATAGAAACAACAGGACAAAAATTTGTTACAGTAGAAAAAGCAAGAGACTTTGATACAATACAAAACTCTACTACAAGATTAGCAATAGGTAATTTTGTTGATGTAACAAATGTACATGGTACGCCAGATATAGGGACAGTTTCAGGAGAAACAGAAGCGTTTAAAGAATTACAATTATTTAAAAATGCAAATGCTACCAGAGGCACAAACCTATCTACAACCAATGTTGATGTAGAACAAATTGGTAGAGCAAAACCTAGATACTTTGAATACAAATCAGGTACTGCTGGTGCAACATTAACAAACACATCTTCAATTTATAAATTAGGTTTATTTAATATTGATATGTTTACACACATTGGTGTTACAAGTTCAGTTGAGTTTGATACAGGTGAAACTCTAACAGGTTCTACTTCAGGTGCAACTGGTGTTGTAGAGGCAATATCATCTAATACATCAACGGATCCTGACCAGTTTATAACTGAGGACGGATTTAACCTTGTTGATGAAACAGATGGTGACGATTTAATTTTAGAACAATCTGTATTTACAACAGTTGTATTAAGTAATGTATCAGGTTCTTTTGCAACTGGTGAAACTATAACAGATGAAAGTTCAAATAGTGGCGTAGTAATATCAGACACACCAGAAAGAAAAGGTGTAACTGAATTTGATTTTGCACAAGTTAAGTCAGTTGGTATGACTGGTTCGCCAAACTTTACTGCTGATACAGTATTAACAACTACAGCTGCAAATGAAAAAGATGAAAGTAATGTAACTATAGGCGGACTAATTAATATAGACGCAAACTCAAATGTAGTAAAAGGTAACAACACAGAATTTAATTCAGACTTAAAAGTTGGCGACAACATTGTGTTTGAAGATAACAATGGTAATCAACAAAGTAGATTTGTTGGTGCGATTGCAAATAATAAATCATTAACATTAACGGCGACAGTAACAGTTGCTGTAACATCAGCGTCAACACAAAGAAGAAGAACAAAATTACAAAACATTAATACTAGTTCTCTAGTATATAAATTACCTGAGAATGTTATCAAAACATTAAAGACTACAGACAATGCAGGTATCACGGATACAAGTCATAAAGTTAGAAGACAATTTGTTGAAACTTTATCATCATCTGGTGTTGCTACATTCTCTGCTGGTGCAAACGAAACATTTGACGCACACTCAGAAGCAGATTACACATTATCAATAATGACTGCCGGTGCAAGTGCAGGTGCTATAGGTGATATAGTGAGTTTATCAGGCAACAACCATGAAGGTGACGCCGTATTCTCATTAACTGGTAGTCCATCAGGTCGTCAAGTACAAATAGATTTAGGTGCTAACTATGCAACTGCTAAAGTTAAATTAATTGCAACAATAACTAAATCAGTTGCAGGTGAAAAAACAAAAGCATTAGTTTCAGACCAAACACAAACAGTTTCTACACAAGCATTAGCTGAAGAAAGAACAATCAGTTTAGGTAAAGCAGACGCATTTGCTTTAACAAGTGTATTCATGGCACCAGACTTTAGTACGGCAGCAACAACAAGTCATACAGATATTACAGATAGATTTACACTAGACACAGGACAAAGAGATAGTTTCTATGACATTGCTAGAATAGTAAGAAAAGACGGTGCTCAATTACCAACTGGTAGATTACTAATTACATTTAGTTTCTTTACACACGGCACAGGTAACTACTTCTCAGTAGATAGTTATGCTGGTGTTGTAGATTATGAAAACATTCCTTCTTTTGAAAGTCCAACAAAAGGTAAAATACAATTAAGAGACGCATTAGACTTTAGACCTAGAGTAGCGGACAATAGTGAAGTTGTAGGTTATGGTAATGTAGATAGTATTGGTGCAAAAAATTATACTGGAGGCGGTGCTTCAACAGTTGATATGCCAAAACCTAGTTCAGACGCAACACTAGACTTTGAATTTTATTTAAGTAGAATAGATGGTATCTTTGTAACTACAGACGGTCTATTTAAACAAGCAAAAGGTACTTCAGCAATTGATCCTCAAAGAGCAGAACCTATTGATGACGCAATGCCTTTATATTATCTAACTTTACCACCATACACTTTCTCTACAGATGATGTAGCAATAACAGTAGTTGATAATAGAAGATATACAATGAGAGACATTGGTAAGTTAGAACAAAGAATTAAAAATATAGAATACTATACTCAGTTATCTCTACTAGAACAACAAGCAGTTAATACACAAATACAAGACGCAGCTACAGGTTTAGATAGATTTAAAAATGGTATTGTAGTGGATAGTTTCAAAGGTCATAATGTTGGTGACACTTTATCAAGTGAATACAGATGTTCAGTTGATATGTCAGAAGGTGAGTTAAGACCAGAACATAATACAAACATTGTAAAACTTGTTGAGTTAGCCGCAAATGATACAGACGCAGAAAGAACAACTGCTGGTTATCAAAAAACAGGTGACTTAATAACTTTACCATATACACATTCTAAGTTAACTGAAAATCCTTATGCAACTAAATCAGTTAACTGTAATCCATTCTTAGTATTTCAATATCAAGGTGATGTCGCATTAACACCAGATGTTGATGAATGGTACGATACAACTAGAAGACCTGATTTAATTGTAAACGATAATAACTTATTTGATACAATGACTAATCTTGCAGGAACAAATAACAATTTAGGTACAGTTTGGAATAACTGGCAAACTAACTGGTCTGGTCGTTGGGCAAATACAACTTCAATAGCAAGACGAGAAGGTGGAAATATTAATACAACTACTACTACAGTAGGTGGAGATATTACAACAAGAAGTAGAACAGGTATTACTAGAGAAATTTCAGGTTCAAATGTTGTAAGACAATCTTTTGGTGAAAGAATTGTTGATGTTGCGTTCATACCTTTTATTCGTTCTCAAACAATTACATTCACAGGTACAAGATTAAAACCAAACACAAGAGTTTATCCTTTCTTTGATAATGTAAATGTATCAACACATGTAACACCATCTGGTGGTGTATTAGGTGGTAACTTAGTTACTGGTACGACAGGTACAATTGAAGGAACATTTACAATACCAAATACAGCAAGTGAAAGATTTAGAACAGGTGATAGAATATTCAGATTAACAAGTTCGTCAACAAATGCAACAGATGAGGATTCTGTTGATACTTTTGCTCAAGGTACATATACTGCTCGTGGTTTACAAACAACGACACAAGAAACAGTACAGTCAACTAGAGTACCAATTATTGGTAGACAAACTGTAAGTGAACAAGATACAAGAAGAACAACAGATACTTTTGGTATAACACAAACGTCAGTTAGTGAAAATCCAGATCCATTAGCACAAACATTTAGTGTTGAAGAACCTAGTGGTGTATTCTTATCTAAAGTTGATGTATATTTTGAAGAAAAAGATGATACAATTCCAATTAAAGTTTATCTAGTAGAAACTATTAATAGTAGACCTGGTCAAAGAATACTTCCTTTCTCAGAGGTTACGCTTCAATCAAGTCAAGTTCTTACAAGTGCAACTGCTTCGACAGCAACTACAGTAACATTCCCATCTCCTGTATTTTTACAAGGTGGTAAAGAATATGCAATCATATTAAAACCTAACAGTCAAAAGTATAAAGCATGGGTAAGTAGATTAGGTGATACAGACGTTGGTGGTACAAGACGAGTAACACAACAACCTTTATTTGGTTCTTTATTCCGTTCTCAAAATGCAAAACTGTGGACAGAAGACCAAATGGAAGATTTAAAAATTACTTTATACAAAGCTGCATTTGATACAACTACAAACGGTACATTGTCACTAACGAATGATGATATTGAAACTAAGACACTTGATAACAATGCTATTGAAACAAATGCTACTGCCGGTTCAGGTACAACATTTGGTGGCAACCCAGCGATAATTAAAATCAATCATCAACATCACGGCATGAATGATAATAAACCAAGTAAGGTTACAATCTCTGGTCTTGGTGGTTCAACTGACTATAATGGTATTCAAGGTAGTGTAATTAATGGTACACATGATATTGCTAATGCAACTGAGGACAGTTATACAATTACATTAACTGGTGATACAGCAACATCAACTGGTAGTGTTGGTGGTTCAACTATAGTTGCAACACAAGATAGAACATTTGAAAGTGTTATGCCTAAAATTGGTATGATGAATTTCCCAGATACTACTACTGAACACAAAATTAAAACTACTTCAGCAACATCAATAGATGGTACAGAAGCGTCATATTCAACTGATAGTGCATTTACAAATATTGTACCAAATGAAAACTTTTACTTTACAAGTGCAAGAGCAGTTGCTAGTTCTATAAACGAAACAACTCACTTATCAAGTACAAAATCTTTATTCTATGATATTGTATTAAATACTTCAAATGCTAATATATCTCCTGTGATTGACTTAGCAAGAACAAATATTTTCTGTACACATAACAGATTAGATAATCCAACTTCTAGTAATAGAACAGGATTTGTTGCAGAAACAGACCCAACTGGTGGTAGTGCGGCTGCTAAATATATTACAAGAGAAATTTCTTTAGAAAACCCAGCAACAGCATTAGATATTAGAATAGCTGCTAGTGTTTTCCCAACATCTTCAATTGAAGTTTTTAGAAAAGTTAAGTTTGAAGGTGATGATAGAGAAATGAAAGATATACCTTATGTACAAATGACACAATCTAATACAGCAGTGAGTGCTGAAGGTAGAAGTCAATCACCGTACAATGCAAACTTTAAAGAAGATTTTTCTGACTTTGAGTTTAGTGAAGAAGGTATTAATGAGTTTGCAACATTTAAAATTAAAATAGTTATGAAAGGAACTAACCCAGCATATCCTCCTCGTCTAACAGATATGAGAGCGATTGCTTTAGCAGTATAATATGGCATATTTAAAAGTAGAAGGTCATCAACATATTGTAAGAGATACAAGTTCTAATGGTATAATAAATACTGATAAGAATGCTTATCAAATACATGTAAGACGTATTAGAGAAGCAAGACAATCTAGTAATGATTTAAGAAATGCGGTAAGAGATATAAATAATTTAAAACAAGAAATGTCTGAAATAAAAGGACTTTTATTAAAACTGGTAAAATAATATGGCAGCAAGACAAGTAGCAGCAACGGCAACGATAGAACAATTAAGAACAACTTTTAATACTCTATCAGCGACAGACTTTGGAGATATAGACCAACTTAGTTCATCTATAAGTGCAAGTAATCTTGTAGCGGCGATGAACGAGTTAGAGAGTGAAGTATCACCTTTTAATGCTTCATTTGTTGCAACACAAACAGATTTAGGTGCCGCTCCAGCAACTGGTGATAGTATAGTTATTAGAGATACTTCAGCAAGTGCATTAAAAGAAATGACTATTGCTAATTTATTTACTAGTCCAGCAATAGATACAATTACTGCCGGTACATTTACATTAGACGCTTCAGCAGATATTAATATAGACGCTGGTGGCGGAGATATAATTTTAAAAGATGACGGTACTGAATTTGGTAGATTAACAAACAATGCAGGTCAATTATTAATTAAATCAAGTTCAAGTGCTACAACAGCATTATCATTAAATGGTGCCAATGTTACTGTTGCAGGTAACTTAACTGTATCAGGTACTACAACAACTGTGGATTCATCTACTGTTAATTTACAAACTGGATTTATATTTGAAGGTTCAAGTGCTGATAGTTTTGAAACAACATTAACAGCAACTGACCCAACAGCAGATAGAACAATTACTTTACCAAACTTAACAGGTACAGTATCATTAACGAGTGCAACAGAAACTTTAACAAATAAAACTTTAACATCACCAGTTCTTACAACACCTATATTTACAGGTGCAACTGACCAAAGAGGTTCATTTGTATTTGAAGGTAGTACAGCAGACAGTTTTGAAACAACTGTAAGTGTTGTTGACCCAACAGCAGATAGAACAATAAACTTTCCAAATGTTTCTGGTACTGTTTTAACAACAGGTAATTTTTCTGATATTACAACAGTAGGTACATTAACAGGTGCAAGTCCACTTGTATTTGAAGGTAACACAGCAAACAGTTTTGAAACTACAATTGCAGTAACAGACGCTACTGCTGATAGAACAATTACATTACCAGATTTAACTGGTACAGTTTCTTTGATTACAGCAACTGAAACATTAACGAACAAAACACTTACAACTCCAGTAATCGTTGAAGCTACTTCAGGTTCAACTATAACACTTAACGCTACAACTGATATTGTATTAGACGCTGATGGCGGTGATGTGTTCTTTAAAGATGATGGAACAACTTTTGGTAGTGCAACAAACAATTCAGGTAACTTAATTGTTAAATCAGGTACTACAACAGCATTAACATTTAGTGGTGCTAACGTTGCAGGTGCAGGTACATTAAGTGCAACAACAATTACTGCTTCTACTGGACTAGAAACAAAAAATGGTGCTACTGGTGCCGGTTTTGTTAAGTTCTTTGAGGATAGTGATAACGGTTCAAACGCTGTAACACTTTTAGGTCCTGCTTCAACAGGTGATATTGATATTACATTACCAACTCAAGCAGGTACAGTTGTTGTTTCTAATACAACTGATGGTAATGATGTTCAACTAGATAGTTTAGGACTGAATACTGCTGCCTCTGGTACTGCTGGAGAGTTGAGAGCAACAAATGATATAACTGCCTTTTATAGTTCAGATGTATCATTGAAGGAAAATATTGTAGAAATACCATCTGCCTTAGATATGGTAGATAAAATAAGAGGAGTTTTCTTTGATTGGAAAGATGACTATATAGAAAGTAAAGGCGGCGAAGACGGATACTTTATGAGAAAACGTGATGTAGGTTTAATTGCACAAGAAGTTGAGGCAGTTTTACCTGAGATTGTAGGTACTAGACAAGACGGTATTAAAGCAATCAAGTATGACAGATTAACTGCTTTACTATTGCAAGCGATTAAAGAATTGCAAGCGAAAATTAAATAATAACTAACGGAGAATAAATCATGGCTGAGAAAGCAAAAGAACAACCTAAAGATATTAATTTAGATATGGAACACCTTACAGTAAAAGGTAAGATACATGCTGAACAATATAACAATCTTAGAGCACAAAAAATCCAACATCAAGTTGAAATAGAAAAGATAGATGTCCTATTGGCATACTATACTAAAGTTATTCCAACTGAGGTGTTACCTGAAGACCAAAGACCAAAAAAAGAAACTGAAAAGAAAGATAAGTAATTATAAATAGTCCCATAAGGAGAAATTATGGCAGCTATTACTAATCTACTAATTGAACAAGGTGCAAACTTTTCAAGTACAATAACGCTTTTCAATGATGATGACACAGTATTTAACCTAACTGGATACACAGCTGCAGGTCAAATACGAAAGTCATACTCATCAAGTTCAGCTTCAGCTACATTTACAATATCGTTTTCTGCTGATAGGTCAGAAGGACAAATAACACTTTCTCTAACTTCTACTCAAACGGCTGCCGTTGAAGAAGGAAGATATGTGTATGATATTGAAGTAACATCAAGCGATAGTGTGGTAACAAGAGTATTGCAAGGAACCGTAACGGTGAGTCCAAATGTCACACGTTAATATATTATGTCATAAAGGGGTATTATGGCAATTAAAGCAAAGATAACATCAACCAATAGCGCAGGTCCTCAAAAAGTTTCTGTTACAGTTCCCGCAGGTGGCGGTGCTGTTACATCTGTTACTGCTATAGGTGATTTAACAAACGTTACTGCTTCATCATTACCTGACGGTGCTATTTTACAATATGCAACTGCCTCAGGTCAATTCGTATCAGGTGCGCCAATTGATGATGATACATTTCCTGCCGTAACGGCAACTGCTAAAAGTATTCACTCTGGTGAAAGTATTAGAAATTTTATTTTAGATGGCACAGCAACACTTACTAACAAGACAATAGATTTAGACGCCAACTCCTTAACAGGTACAATAACAGAATTTAATAGTGCATTACAAAGTGCTGACTTTGCTACTTTAGCAAATACAGAAACATTTACAAATAAAACTATAACACAACCAAAGATTGCTGAAATAGATTCCTTATCAAGTGGTGGTATTGTACTAGACGCTGATGCTGATATTACATTAGACGCTGATGGTGCAGATATAATTTTAAAAGACGGTGGTACTGAGTTTGGTAGATTTACAAACTCATCTGGTGAATTAGTAATTAAATCAAGTTCAAGTTCTACAACAGCATTAACATTTAGTGGTTCAAGTGCCACGTTAGCAGGTAACTTAACAGTTACAGGTACATCTACATTCAATGGTGGTACAATTAATCTTGGTGACGCAGCTACAGATACAATTGCTTTCAATGGTACAATTACTGGCAGTTTAGTATTTGAAGGTAGTACAAGTGATAGTTTTGAAACTACATTAACGCCAGGTAATCCAACTGCTGATATTACACTTACATTACCATCAAGCGCTAGTGATACACTTGTAGGTAAAGCAACTACTGATACACTTACAAACAAATCAATAGATTTAGCAAACAATACTATAACAGGTTCAGTTGCAGAATTTAATAGTGCATTACAAAGTGATAGTTTCGTTACACTTACAGGTTCAGAAACTTTATCAAACAAACAGTTTACAAATCCAGTTATAGCACATATAGACGGTACTGGTGGTATAGAATTAGACGCAGTACAAGATATTACTTTAGACGCAGGTGGCGGAGATATATTTTTAAAAGATGATACAGCTGCTTTTGGTGCATTAACAAATAGTTCAGGTAACTTAATAATTAAATCTGGTACTACAACTGCTATGACATTTAGTGGTGCTAATGTAACTATGGCAGGTAATACTACAGTTGCAGGTAACTTAACAGTTCAAGGTACTACAACTACGGTTGACAGTTCATCTATAAATGTTCAGAATGCTTTAGTCTTTGAAGGTGCAACAGCAGATAGTTTTGAAACAACATTAACTACAGTTGACCCTACAGCAGATAGAACAGTATCATTACCAAATGCAACAGACACATTAATAGGTAAAGCAACTACTGATACATTAACAAATAAAACTTTAACAACTCCTGTAATTGCAGAAATAGATTCCAATGCTTCTATAACTTTAGACGCTGCTACTGATATTATATTAGACGCAGGTGAACAAGACATAATTTTAAAAGATGACGGTACTGAGTTTGGTAGATTTACTAATAGTTCAGGTGAGTTAGTAATTAAATCAGGTTCAAGTTCTACAACGGCAATCTCAATGTCAGGTGCCAATGTTACAATTGCAGGTAATTTAGTAGTAACTGGTGCAACAGAAAATGATGGCAATATAACAATTGGTGACGCTGCTACAGATACTATTACTTTTGGTGGTACTATTCAAGGTAGTTTAGTCTTTGAGGGTAGTACAGCAGACAGTTTTGAAACAACTTTAACACCAGGTAATCCTAGTGGAGATATTACTCTTACATTACCGTCAAGTGCTACTGATACTATAGTTGCAAGAAACACTACAGACACATTAACAAACAAAACTTTAACAAGTCCAACAATCAATGCAGGAACATTAAGTGGTGCATTTACTGGAACGGCAGACTTAACAGGACTAGTTCTTTCAGGTGCAAGTCCTCTTGTTTTTGAAGGTTCAACAAATAATAGTTTTGAAACAACTTTAGCAGTTACAGACCCAACAGCAGATAGAACAATTAGTTTACCTAACTCTACAGGTACTTTAGTTGTAACTGCTGATGTATCTGGTGACGCTACAATGGCAACATCTGGTGCATTAACATTAACAACAGTCAATAGTAACGTAGGTCAGTTTGGTAGTACAACATCAATACCAGTAGTAACAGTTAACGCAAAAGGTCTTGTTACTGCCTTATCAACAGCAACAATTGTAACAACATTAACTGTAGCCGCTGATAGTGGTTCAAATGACGCTGTTTCTTTGGCGACAGACACACTTAATTATGAGGGTGGTGCAAACATTACAACAACGGTTTCTAATAACAATATAGCGATTGCCTTAGACGCTTCTCCATCAGTAACAGCATTAACAACAAGTGCTAATGTAAACGTTGGTGGTAGCATTGTATTTGAAGGTAGTACAGCAGATAGTTTTGAGACAACACTTGCAGTTACAGACCCTACAGCAGATAGAACAATAACTTTCCCTAACTCAACAGGTACAGTTGCGTTAACAAGCGATATTACTGGTGGTGGTCAAGCAGGTTCATTTACAAATTTAACATCTTCAGGTAATACTGTAGTTGGTAATGCAACTGGTGATACAGTAACATTTAACGCTAGAGTGGCGTCAGATTTTGTACCTAGTGCTAATGATACTCATAGTTTAGGTTCTGCTTCTTTAAAATGGGCAGCATTGCATGTATCAGGAAGTACAATCTTCTTAGGTAACGCACAATTATCCTCTACTGGAACAACAGTAGTATTACCGGCGAATAGTAAGGTAGGTGATAGAGCGATTCCAGACGCTGACCCTATTACAGGTATTGTAACAAGAGGTGTGCCACTATTTACAAAAACTGGTGGTTTAGCTTCAGCTGCAGCCACTTTGAACTTTAAAGCGTCTGGTCGTTCAGACTTTGTATTTGAAGGATTTACTAAGGCAGATGGTACATCAATAACAACACAAGAGAGAGCATTATTTTCATTTTAACACTAAAAGGATATAAATAGTATTATGGCAGATAAAGTACCAATAAGGACGGTCTTCGACAGTAGTGGAAACGCTACTGGACTAGCAGAATATCAATCAGGAGAAACAGTAGGTTTCGTACACGGTGGTACAGGTTTAGCCGCTGTAGGAACTGCCGGTCAGGTATTAAGAGTAAATGCAGGTGCAAACGGTTTAGAATACGGTGACGGTTTTTCTGCTAACGCAATCACATTAGACGCAGCTACAGACATTACATTAGACGCTGGTGGCGCAGATATTATTTTAAAAGATGACGGTACTGAATTTGGTAGATTTAGTAACTCATCAGGACAACTTGTCATTAAATCAAGTGGTAGTGCTACTACTGCTATTTCAATGTCAGGTGCAAATGTTACCATTGCAGGTAACTTAACAGTCACAGGTACAACTGAGGGTGATAGTAATATTACTTTAGGTGACGCTGCTACAGATACAGTAACCTTTGGTGGTACTATTGCAGGTAGTTTAGTATTTGAAGGTTCAAGTGCTGATAGTTTTGAAACTACTTTAGTACCAGGTAATCCAAGTGCTGATATTAGTTTAACATTACCCGCTACTGCTAGTGATACATTAGCAGGTATTGCTTCAACACAAACACTTACAAATAAAACATTAACGACACCTGTTATTGCTGAAATAGATAGTGGTTCTACAATTACATTAGACGCAACCACAGATATCGTATTAGACGCTGACGGTGGTGATGTATTCTTAAAAGACGCAGGTACAACTTATGGGTCATTAACAAATACATCTGGTAACTTAATAATCAAATCAGGTACTACAACAGCATTAACAATGAGTGGTGCAAACGTAACAGCTGCAAATGATTTATCAGTTGGTGGTGACTTAACAGTTACAGGTACATCTACATTTAACGGTGGTACAATTAATCTTGGTGATAGTGCTTCAGATACAGTTGTCTTCAATGGTCTTATATCAGGAAGTATTGTCTTTGAAGGTTCAACAGTAGATAGTTTTGAAACTACTTTAACACCAGGTAATCCAAGTTCAGATATTACATTAACATTACCAAGTGCAGCTTCAGACCAATTAGTTGCAAGAAACACTACAGACACATTAACAAACAAAACTTTAACAAGTCCAACAGTTTCAGGTTTAACATTATCAGATAGTGCAATCAGTTTTGAAGGTTCTACTGCTAACTCATTTGAAACTTCTTTAACTGTAACAGACCCTACAGCAGATAGAACAATTACATTACCAAACGCAACTGGTACTCTTATATCTCATGGAATGTTTAGTGGTGACGCTACAGTAGCAACAAACGGTGCATTGACATTAGCAACAGTTAATTCAAACGTAGGTCAAGCAGGTAGTGCTACAGCAATACCAGTAGTAACAGTTAACGCAAAAGGACTTGTAACAGCAGTATCAACTGCCTCAATCACAACTACTTTAACAGTAGGTGCAGATAGTGGGTCAAACGATACAATATCATTAGCAAGTGATACATTAGATTTTTCAGGTGGTAGTAATATCACTACAACAGTTTCAAACAATGATATCTCAATCGCTTTAGACGCAAGTCCAAGCGTTACCAACTTAACAGTTGGTGGTAACATTGTATTTGAAGGTTCAACAGCAGACAGTTTTGAGACTACTTTAGCAGTAACAGACCCAACCGCTGATAGAACAATCACAATACCTAATAAAACAGGTACTGTGGCAATGACAATTGATACATCATTCCCACAATCAACACTAACAGAACACCCAGCGGCGCAAGGAAATGCTGACTTAGCAGGAGGTGAGACACCTTTTCAAGCAATCGTTGACGCATTCCAAGTTATTACATCTGATTTGTATGACCACATGGAACCTAGAGGTTCTGTAGTTACAGTTGATTTAGGAAGTGTAGCATAATAGATTATAAATAGTATAAATATAGCATAGAATTAACTAGGAGAAAAATATGCCAACAGCATTACAATTAAGACGAGGTAACACGTCTCAAAATAATAGTTTTACAGGTGCTGTAGGTGAGGTAAGTGTAGATACTGATAAAGATACTCTTAGAGTCCATGACGGCTCGACAGCAGGTGGTTTTGAAGTAGTAACAACAACCGCTACACAAACACTCACAAACAAAACCTTAACGAGTCCAAATATTTCAGGCGCTTCTTTTACAGGTGCAAGTTTCACTTTTGAAGGTGCTTCAGACGACAGTTTTGAAACAACTCTAACTGTTACAGACCCAACAGCAGATAGAACAGTAACTATCCCTAACGCTACTACTACACTAGTAGGAAGAGATACAACTGATACTTTAACAAACAAAACTTTAACAACACCAGTTATCAACGAGATTGATGGTTCTACTATCACATTAGACGCTTCAGCAGATATTATATTAGACGCTGATGGTGCTAATGTAACTATAAAAGACGGTGGTACAACAACACTAGATTTTGTTAGTAACGGTGCAACAGATATTACACTAGACGCTCCAGGCGATGTTAAAATAGACGCTGATGGCGGAGACATAATCTTTATGGATGGTGGTGCTGTCTATGGTAGTGCAACAAACAATTCAGGTAACTTGATTATCAAATCAGGAACTACAACAGCTGCAACATTTAGTGGTGCAAATGTAACATTGGCAGGTACAGTTGCTTCAGGTGCAATTACATCATCTGGTTCACTTACTGGTACTCAAGCAATATTATCAAATGCAAGTCCATTAGTATTTGAAGGTGCAAGTGCAGATAGTTTTGAAACAACTATTGCAGTTACAGACCCAACAGCAGATAGAACACTTACATTACCAGACGCAACAGACACATTAGTGGGAAGAGCAACAACAGATACGTTGACTAACAAAACACTAACTACTCCAGTTATTGCTGAAATAGATAGTGCTGGCAACTTTACAGTTGACGCAGCTACAGATATCATATTAGACGCAGATGGCGGAGATGTTTTCTTAAAAGACGCTGGTACTACTTACGGTTCATTAACGAACACAGGCGGTAACTTGATTATTAAATCAGGTACAACTACTGCTATGACCATGTCAGGTGCAAACGTAACAATCGCAGGTAACTTAACAGTATCAGGTTCTACAACTACAGTTGATAGTTCAACAGTTAACTTACAAACAGGTTTCGTTTTTGAAGGTTCAACAGCAGACAGTTTTGAAACAACACTAGTTGCTACTGACCCAACAGCAGATAGAACAGTAACTATACCAGATTTAACTGGTACAGTTTCTTTAATAACTGCTACAGAAACATTAACAAATAAAACACTTACAACTCCCGTAATTGCAGAAATAGATAGTGGTTCAACAATCACACTTGACGCAACTACAGACATTATCTTAGACGCTGATGGTGATAACATCACTTTGAAAGCGGGTGGTACAACTGCCTTAGATTTTGTTTTAAATGGTGCAACTGATATTACATTAGACGCTCCAGGTGATATTAAGATAGACGCTGATGGCGGAGATATTTTCTTCCTAGACGCAGGTACTACTTATGGTAGTGCAACTAATAACTCTGGTAACTTAATCATTAAATCAGGCACAACTACGGCGGCAACATTTGATGGTGCAAACGTAACATTAGCAGGGACAGTAGGTTCAGGTGCAATCACATCATCAAGTACAGTAACAGCAACAGGCGCAGTATTAAGTGGTTCTGTAGTATTTGAAGGTGCAAGTGCAGATAGTTTTGAAACAACATTAGGTGTAGTTGATCCAACTGCTGACAGAGCAGTCAACATCGCTAACGTTGCAGGTACAATACAACCATTTGCTGCTGCTTCAACAGACCAAATTACGGCAACACCGGCAGAATTAAACTTAATTGACGGTGGTACTGCTAGAGGTACTACAGCAATTGCAGACGGTGATGGTGTACTAATCAATGACGGCGGTACAATGAGAATGACTACAGTTCAAACTCTTGCTGCCTACCTTGATGACGAAATTACAGCAATGCCAAATCTTGTGTCAACAGGTGCTTTGGACTCTGGTACAATTACATCAGGTTTTGGTACTATAAACAATGGTTCATCAACAATCACAACTACAGGTGCTTTGAGTGCAGGTGCAATCACAGCGGGTGGTAATTTATCACTAGGACAAAGTTATTCAGTTATCTTTGAAGGTTCTTCAAATGATAGTTTTGAAACAACATTAGGTGTAGTTGACCCAACTGCTGATAGAGCAATTAATCTTGCAAACGTAGCAGGTACTTTACAACCTTTTGCCGCTGCTAGTACAGACGCTATTAGTGCAACACCGGCAGAAATTAATTTAATAGATGGTGGTACTGCTAGAGGTACTACTGCTGTCGCTTCAGGTGATGGTATATTAATTAATGATGGCGGTACTATGAGAATGACAAACGTTGATACAGTATCAACATATTTTGCAGGTCATAGTGTTGGTGGTGCAAACATAGTTACTACTGGTGCCTTAAACTCTGGTACAATTACATCAGGTTTTGGTAACATAGATAACGGTTCATCTACATTAGATACAGGTGCCTTAACGGCAACTACAATTGCAGGTACAACAGGTACATTCTCAACTGGACTAGAAACAAAAAATGCGGCTACTAGTGCTGGTTTTGTTAAGTTCTTTGAAGATAGTGATAACGGTACTAACGCAGTAACTTTAATAGGTCCTGCTTCAACAGGTGATATAACAATCACTTTACCAACTCAAGCAGGTACAGTTGTTGTATCAAACACAACAGACGGTAATGACGTACAGTTAGACAGTTTAGGTCTTAATACTGCCGCTTCAGGTACTGCTGGTGAGTTAAGAGCAACAAACGATATTACTGCCTTCTACAGTTCAGACGTAGCGCTTAAGGAAAACATTATCAACATTCCTTCTCCACTTGAAATGATTAAGAAAATCAACGGTGTATTCTTTGATTGGAAAGATAGTTTCATTGAGAGTAAAGGTGGCGAAGACGGATACTTTGTAAGAAAAAGAGACGTTGGTGTTATCGCACAAGATGTTGAAAAAGTTATGCCAGAAATCGTTGGTACAAGACCTGACGGTATCAAAGCAGTTAAGTATGACAGACTAGTATCAGTATTGATTGAAGCTGTCAAAGAATTAACAGACGAAGTTAATACTTTAAAAAAGAATAAATAATTTGAGGAGAAATTAAGATGGCAACACCAAATGGACAGATAGGTTTATCAGACGTAAATGATGAATTAGGTGAAAGTTCAACGGCACAAATAAACATGGGTTCAACACCTGTGAGAAGTTTAGCAGGTCAACCTAGTGGTGCTGTTGCTATGTCAGACTTACAAAATAAAACAAACACTTACACATTCACATATCTAGTTGTTGCAGGCGGCGGAGGCGGCGGCGAAAACCAAGGTGCTGGAGGTGGTGCAGGTGGTATGAGAACAGGATCAATAGAAACGGCACCAGGTAGTAACTTCCCTGCTTCA
>VMHT01010993.1_pt1 | contig 41698 bp, 24 predicted proteins | sample 4693611 | NCBI WGS metagenome assembly VMHT01 (sample SAMN12280063, study PRJNA550983) | marine metagenome | isolation source: seawater sampled from same location over 5 years 0.02-0.2 micron viral filtrate | place: USA: collected off the coast of southern California halfway between the port... ...
CGCCAAGAATTTCCTTCGTTCGTAATCCTGTGAAATTGCAAATCACCGGTGAACACCCAATGACTGTAACAACTTCTGTTCATCCAAACCATGATTCGATGGGAATTCGTACATTTGACATCTCCAATCATAATGTTTTAATTGAAAAAGAAGATTCTGTTAAACCGCAAGTGAGGCTTAAAGAATTCGCTGATTTTGATTTGAGTGGACAATCCGCTAAATTTATCTCTCAAGCGAGGAGTGATAAGAGACCTATTATTCATTGGATATCAGAGAATGATTGCAAGAAAGCGACACTAATTCATCCAAGTGATGGAGAAATTTTAGAGATAGAGGGAGTTCTAGAAAATCATGAATATGCCCCTGGGACAATGCTCCAAATCGAGCGTATAGGATATGGAATTCTCCTCGATGATTGCACAATAATGTTTACACATGACTAGGGTAACTATCAAAACCCTGTTCATACAGCACTAGTTGATGACACAAGAGACAAGGACCATCGCAGAACTCAACTTAAATGATGAGCATATTACTGTAGGCGTAGAAGATACACTTAGAGAAGGGGCCAAAAGACTACTCTCTGTTCCTGGTGGAATACTCATTGTTCTTGATGATGATTCAAGAGTCAAGGGTGTCATGGGATACAAGCAATTCCTACAAGCAATCGACAAAGAAATGGATATGAGTGTATCGAAGTGTGGAGACATCATGGAAATGGATTTCATGGAAGTTAAGAATACAGACTCGATAAAAGAAGTTCTCAAGCAGATTAAGAAGCGAAGCCCACAAGCCGTTGTTTCAGTAGATGGAAATGGCGAATTCTCTGGTTATTTTTCGCCGAGTGATTACAAAGAGTCGAGAGCAATAGTTCGTTCCTTGAAGTCGCTAAAACTCTGATTTAGCCTACTATTTTTATCGTTCTTGTACAACCAGTACATGCAACTCGAAGTGGCCTGATATCACTTGTTACTAAATTCACTGTCTGACAAGCAGGGCATCCGATGGTTGGCAAAGTACTGCTACTATTCAGAGGAGTCGTATTATCACCTGCTACACGTCTTCTAGGACTCACAACAGATGTGATGAACCACATTGAGACAACTATGACTGATGCCCCCCCAATGAATACAGGTGGATAAGAAAAGTAGTAAATCAACATTATAAGTGGGATTAGAACTAATTCATACATCAAAAATCTACGATGTCTATTCTTAGTTATTCGTAAACAGGAAAATAAGCCAATCAACAATATTACTCCAGTCAATGAAATAAGAGTTGTTGGGCCATAAAATATAGAATTTGTAGGTTGTATAGTTATTGTGAAGTCTTCGTCTGAACTTACCGAATCACCTTCAACTGTAATTTTCTCTCCCCAAGGCATTCGCGAATGTTTGAACACTAAATCATCTGATTCCAAAAGTTCTGCTCCAGCAAATGAAGTCATACCCGAAGATTTTGCCTCAACTGTGAGAGAATAATCTTGCCAAACACTGTTGGAACTCGAAGATGTCATGAAGGTTCGCATCAGTACAAAATTTGAATCTTTTTCAAGTGTTTGAAGTGTAGAGAATTGAAGAATTAGAGGGTGATAAACAACTTGAGTTTCACCCATGAGGTCCACTGATATCGAGATTGTATCGAAGTCTCCCGAATCACCAATCAACTCACCACTATCTAATTGCATACCTTCAATACCAGTCATATACGTTTTATATCTGGCAACCATTTCTCTTTGGAATTGTTCCAATTCGACAGATTCAATATTTTTATTCATCCTCTCAGCATCAGTAATAGAACCAGGATTCCAACCCCGAAGAACGGAATCTTGATTTATTTCTGGGTCACCAATGTGGTCCATGCCCCATCTCATCCAAAATGCCATTTCCCCATCTATTTCTAAAGTAGTTAAACGAGAAAGCTTCAGCTTGCCTTTAGAGACTGATAACTCAACTTTTTGTTCAACTTTTAATGGACTTCCGTCTCGACTCGTACGAACTGGCTCATCATCAGGATAAAATGTACCTGACCCACTACCGCCACCAAATGTTTCTACCAAAAATTCGGACTGACCTGAAAGTAGGGGCCCATCAGATTGTAGCGATAATCGAATTGAGACTTGTATTGTTTCTTCTCCAACTGCAGCTCCCTGCCAAGTCCATGTGATTATGATTGAATCACCCCTCTCAGTTTCTACTGGATTTCCGGTGATCAAGATATTATTTACTCTGAGTTCAATCGAAGTGGAATATGCTAGTATATCAAGTCCGAATGGTGAGTCGATTTTGACAGAAATATAGATGTCGCTACCATCTATTATTGGGTCTTCAAATATCAAATCAAGTAGAGGTATTTCAGCACTAATAATAGAATTATGTTCCGATGAACCCCAAAAAAATTCAAGCATTGCTCCTCTTTCAGGAACATCGAAAACTATATTTCTTGCGCTAAGAACCAACTCAATATCACTTGATGCTGACAGCGAAGTACTATCAACAGGAATATCAAAAGTTAGAGTTCCTTCGCCTTGAGGAAGAACCTGGAACACATTTTCAGTGGATGCTGAAAAGGAGAGAGAGCCGATTTTAATGGTTGCAGTAGCATTTATTTGTGCACCTCCAGCATCACTCACTTTGTAGTAGATTTCAAACGACCATGTAGATTCCGGTACATCTCCAGGCCAAACTTCCCCCATACTCCATGAGCCAATCTCTACTTCAGAGGTAACAGAATTGGAGATGGAAACAGAGGATGATTCAGAATCTAATTTTTGCTCAAAAGGCGTCAAATCTCCGAGTGTTCCTCCAATAAGATACAGATTCACATCAGATGGTGAATCACAGCAAACTTGAACCGGTTCTGCTGAGACTGGTACTACAATCGACGTGGAAAATGGCAGTAAAGAAGCTAAAATCAACACCACAAGTATTGATGTTGCACGACTGAACACTGATACCACAAAACTTACGGAACATTCATGGGTCATAACTTAAACTACTATAAGTTAAAAAAAAGTACGAAAAATGAGGTTCGTTTGGAAACCCAAATCATAGTGCCTTCTCAAGAAGAGCGCCTAATTCCTTCTCAAATAGAGACACGATTGCTTCTCCGACTTCACCTTGTAAATCATCAGGCAAGAGCCTTAGACCGAGACGAGTAGCAGCCCTAGTTGCTTTGAGTTCTGCATAAATCGTACGTGCCTTAGTATGAAAATAATAGGCTACTGCTTCCTTAATTTCCTGTTTCAATTCAGGGTCTTCCTCTACCTTGGAACGAATGTGAGACTTTAGCTCATCTTTTACTAAGTCACGAAATGCATCGATTACTAAATCCTCGGTAGACATCAAATCTTGAACCTGGTCGCGAATACTTCCGGTCAACAGTCTCTCAATAGCCATGACAAGCCGAGAAGGCAGAATGGTTTGAAGTCATCGTATACTAATTGATTAGCTTGCCTTGAGAAATCAAACCACGTAAAATGGTACTCGAATGTGATTTAACTAACTCCTCTTCTGCTGGCCAATCCAACTTAGCGAGGTGAATCTGGCTGTACAAATCCTGTTCATCGCCCCCAATAATCAAACGATGCCAGAATAATTCTTCAAGCCTCGGAGTGGATATTACTTTGTCACTTAAAGATGGAAGTGCCAGTTCACTAATCGCCTGACCTCGAGATTCAAAATCCATTTTCGCCCACCTTTTTCTCAGTCTTTTTAGCATGGTTTCCGAGAGATTAGGAATCATTCCCTGTGCTGAAACTGGCACTTCGGGTAAGGCGACAACACTAACAGAACCTTCATCTCTAAGTATATCTCTTATCGATGAATGTATTGGGTCAAATGTATTATCTAATGAATCTCTCAACCATTGACCACATATGGCAAATGGACGTAGTCGTCTGACTCGTGCACCATTAGGAGCGATTTTCGCTGCGATAGCAGCACATTGAGACACGGTATCAAGAGCACCAATTCTTTCGCTTTTCTTGGAACCCATTCTAACACTAACTGACAATGGTAAGATCTTAACATATTCACCGATGGTTAAATCTGAGCATTTCCATGTATCTTCAAAGGGTTCGATAGAAATAGTTAGGCCATCTTTCTTGACATCGACTACTTGATTTTCACCATGCGGGATGTGTTGTTTCGATTTAACAAGTCGACGACTGTAACGAATGTCCAAATCGATACATGCAGCCTCTAAATGAGATATTGCCAAAACACCCTCCAAATCACAAGGGGCGTTAAGATAAACCATTGATGTGGATTTAATCATCTCACATATCGATTGAAGATACACTTTGGCATCTTCAAATGGTGCAGATTCTAACAAATCATTCATTGGGCTCAACTATACCACAATGGCTCTCATTCATCAACCTCTCCCATAAGGAAGAGAGAGATTTTTGCATCACTCGACCATTAGTCGTAGTTCATCACGCTTGTAGCGCCAATCTGAAGGAAGTTTACCTTCTGATTTGTAATAATTTGACAAACGTCTAATTTTTGATTCTGTGATTTCCAAAGAACGCTTGTTGTGAAGGTCTTTATGATTGCCGCTACCCAAGTGATTGATAATTGCAACAGCTTGTCTCATAAGATTCATCATATCTTCAGGGTAAGTCCCTCCGATATCATTGTCCGCCAAAACCGCTCCGATTCTCTTTCCGACAACTAGTCTAACATCAGGAACCGAATGTTGATCTCTAAGAATGATACCGATTTCCGAGGTAGTATGACCGGCCTTTCCAAGTTCGACTATTAGAGAGGTGACCTCTTTTACATTAGTGTTTGACCACTCAGGAGCCTCTGAAACAAATGGCTTAGTAGAGCCACTCTTTCCCTTTCTCGATTTGTACATACGTGCCATAATAACCACTCAAAGCAAGTTGGCGACTTGCCCCCCCTTCTTAATCACTCCGCATAAGCGAGGGAGTAAGTCGTCTAGTTGATTTCACAATCTTTGATGAGATTTTGCTAAACGCCCACCAGTAGTTGGCCATTCCCATGCAGGTGCAACTGCTCTAGCCAATCCGACTGGCAATCCCTCTTGATAGACGAGAATATCATTACCTGCCTTGATATCTCCATCAAATGACTCAATGTTAGAATAGAAAATATCACCTTTCCATTTCAATCCTGACTTGAGTTCCATCTTTGAAAGTGATTTATTGTCATGAAGAATAGTTATGGCTGCTTTAGAAAAAGAAAAACCTCGACGGTCTATCGACCAAAGAGCTATTTGTTTGCTATTAAGTTCTAGTCGCCAGAAGGGCGGCTTCCCCCTAATTGAAACACCCTTGAGCCAAGTATCATTTTTCATCTGCTTTCGTGCTACACTTGCGAATGTGTCCATCAATGACTTGTTGTTGCGCCTATTAGGGACATCAAATTCGACTAGTGCATCTTTAACGGCATCAGATAGATTTTCCAGAGCTTCATGTTTACCGGCAGACATACCATCTCTAGTCTCAATTAGCTTTACATTTCCAGTTGTCAATTTCATACTTGAATGATTGATGACTAACTTATATTCGTGTCTCTCAAGTAGAGAAAGTAAAGTATTTTGAGTTCTAAGAACTTCATCACTGGTCCAATCTCCGGTAACTGGGATATCATAATGAGATGCTGGCCAAACCTCTTCAAGGTCTCGAGGAACTAAACCTAGAGGTGATGTAACCATGACTTCGTGGCATGAATTATTATTTATCGCTCGTATGAAGCGGCCATGTGATTTTGAAAATCGATATGGTTTACGTGCCGAACAAGGAAGCAAAATCAATACTTTGTCCAATCCTTCCGGAGCACGATAATTGTTAGATATGAACTCATACCATTCCCCAATGACTGGGTCACTTAGACTTGAATTACTACTACAATCCAACTGCTTCTCTTTATCTACATGACTCGACAAAAGACCATCTTGACCGGTACATAGTTTGTCATGAACTCTCAAATGCTCAACCAGTTTTGGACTGTTTAGAGATTGCTTATCGACGAGTGAACGTAAGTTTCCGCTACTCAAATGGGATTTGATAGACGCTAGAGATTGTTTCCATTGCTCAATTTGAACGCTCATATCCGAGGATTCGCCCATTGATTCAACAGGTATACGGGGGCCACTTGTAGAAAGAATTGCACCAGCAGAACTGCACATTCTAGAACGTGATAAGTCGAAAATATCTACACCAAACCAACACAATACTGCTGCATTATCTGGACCACCAATACCCGGTGCCCAAAGTAGGGCACCTGGGAAACGACTCTTGAGCACATGTATTGCTTTGACTAGCCTTTCAGGTTGAGCTGCGAGTTGAGCCGCATCTACTAATACAACTATAGCCGGCTTCAAATCAGGATCAACTAAACTCTCATCATGTGACAATCTTTGCCAAGAAACTGGAAGTAGTGGCCCAATACCAGCAGGTTCTCCAGCATCGGCCTCTTCTAGTGAAGGGGGTAAAACATGACCAATGGAGGTCTCCCAATTAGGAGCATTAACGGCAAAGTCTGGTGGAGATAAATTTAATTTTGATTCTATACTAAGAGTTGCAGGGATCTTATCGTCAGTAAAGGATTTGAATGGTGCCAAAAAGTCCTCCAGTTCGGGGTCCCCTCGTAACTGAATAAGAATTGGAGTCTTTACCAAAGGGTTGCCTCTATCACCCAAACTCCATGAACGAGCATAACGGTCGCGGGAAAAAACAACTCGGCCTAACTCCTGCGACATGATTAATCCTGCAGACTCATATTATTGAAGGGTTTGAAGTTTTCAATGCCTAAGTTGAAACATTGAATGCCCTAGGAATGTATATTGAGGGATGTTCTGATGTACAAATCCAATATGACCCCGGTTATTATTGCAATAATGCTCTCTATTGTGATTTTGCCAGTTTCAGGACAATCAAATAGTCCTGAAATCACTGTTAATGATGGACGTTTAACCAGCATCAATCTTGAAAGTGGAGAGACATATAGTGATAGTTGGTTGATCAAAGAAAATGAATGGTATAGTGTTCAAATGGACTGCCAATCATGTACTGGCACTGTGAAATTTAATGGTACAGAAATTGATTCATCTAGTAGCTCTTTGAACGGAATGGTATCTTCGGATGGTATTATTGAACTCAATATTGAAAGTTCGATAAGTGAAGAGGTTGGTCTATCGATAATTCAGTATGTAAAAGAGTCATTTGCCTCTAGTAGGCCTGCTCCTAACCAACCTGTACAGACGATTTCCGGTGTCATCTGCTATGACATCAATGAGTGTATCAATAATTCGAGAGGAAATCTTGCTTCTATCCCTGACGGTGAATTCACTAATCAATCATTCATCACCGGCGTAATTGAGAGTGGTCAGTCAGAGTACTTCGCAATAGATGTTTCCAAGGGTGACACATTAGAATTATCTCTAGCGCATTCGACATCTGACATTTATGTTGAAGTTTATTTTCAAAACCAAACCGATGAAATTTTGCTTCCAAATAGTATAAGTTCGCCAAGTAAATTATCAGTAAATCAAGCGGTAGCCCCCCATTACTGGTATTTTAACGATGATGGACGAGCAGTCATCAAAGTTGAATCCCAGTCATTGAACACCCTATGGGCCTTACAAAGTACAATCTATGAGTCTCAGGAGATGACAGTACTACCAGATAACCCTTATTTGGAAATCTATGGTCACAATCGTAATACTGTTGTGTTGGATGTATCAGAAGCCAAAAGATTATCACTCAAATCTCCATATTCAGGAACTGAAATCTCAACTTATCAGTTGATGAATGGCAATTGGGTAGAATCTAATTCATTCACTTCCACAAGTAATGTTGCCACAAATCTATATGTTTATCCGAATGTCAGTGCTATAAAAATGGACTTCTCTGCCGATGTGTTTTTTGTTCAAATAACCGTAGAGGATTATTCTGATATGGGCCAAGGAATAGAGGCACCCTCTCTAGCACCAATATACAAAGAAACTGATAATTCATCATGGCCAACAATTGATCTTGAAAACGAAACTCATGAAGGCCAGTTGACAATACCAATATCTGACTATTCCGATGTTTATAAAATTGAGATTACAGGATGGGAAGACTCTATTCACTTTGTCAAATTCACAATCGAAGGAAATATTGCGGACTGTGAAGTAGAGTTGATTGAAAAGAATCAAGAAACTTGGGAAGATCAAGAAACAAAAGTTAGAACTATTTCATCCGGTGATATTCAAGTTGCTCTAGAGTTAGAAAGAGGTACTCACTTTCTTCGAATAAGTATCATCAACTCATCAGTATACAATAATTCGTGGGGCGAGGATGTTGAATCAAAATTTTATACAATTACAAGCCAATATGAACTTGTTGATGAGGGGGAAGAACCTTGGTTCCCACCTGATGAAAACGCAGAGAAATGGGGCTCTATCGCCCGCTGGTTCATGGGTGGACTATTTTTAATTCCAGCCATAATAGCAGTATTGATGTACAGAAAGAATTACCAATTTGCTAATTCACTGTCCAATAAAAAGAAGCGACTAGAATGGTTAAAGAAAAAGTTGGATGATGGTACATCAACACCTAAAGAAAGTAGAAGATTTTTGAGACGTGCACTGGACTCAATAACTACGCTTGAATGGGAGCCTGCATGTAACATATGGGGCGGATATGATGTTGAGCATAGAACAGATGGTGTTGCAATAGTAGCATGGAAGTTGGATGAGAGATTATCTAAAGATGGAAAATCATGGCCAATTATTGTTGGAATAAACATTATTGAAGGAAACTGGGAGATGGCTGCATTGAGATTAGATGCACCACAGGGTGAACCATGGAATATCACACATGTCCATCCACGTTTCCTTTCAAGAGGTGAAGAAATATTCCTGGATTCGATGGTTACTGGAAATATTGTATTCCTTACTATTGAGATAGAGGGTAGTTCATCATGCGTGGACATAGAATTGAATGGTCGTGTCGATGGAAAACCGTTCGCAGCTAGAATTCCAAGTACACTGTGGAGAACTGTTGATTCGGAAGAATGAACAATTACTTTCGGCGCTGCTTGGCATCTTCTTCTACACGAGTGACTATATCTTTTGGAGCAAGGTCATCTCGTAATTGTTCCAGTGATTTCTTTACGCCCTTGCTAACTTTCTTTGGCATGTGTAATTTCACTAGAACTACAACATCTCCTCTACCCGAGCCTCTTACCCTAGGCAATCCTCTTTTTCTTATTTCTAAAGTCTCGCCAGAATTAGTCTGTGCAGGAACTTTTACCACTAATTCATCGCCATCGATGTGAGGAAGAGTCACTTGTGTACCCAACATTAAGTCTGAATAACCTAAAGGAAGTGACATTATCAAGTCTGCATTCGACCTTTCAAACCATGGATGTTGTTCAATTTCTAATTCGATAAACAAGTCTCCATTCTCACCATTAGCATGTACAGGTGGCTCACCCTTACCTCGCATCCTTAGCCTAGTACCGTCTTCAGCACCTAAAGGAATATTAAATCTTAATTTGGTTTCTTCTAAATTACGACCGCTACCACTACAAGACTTGCACTTTGATTTGACAATTCGACCAATTCCCCCACATGGAGAACATTCTCTGACCACGTCTTGAACAAAGGGGCCGATTTGTTGCCTTGCCCTAACTCGACCTTGACCTCCACAATCCGAACAGGTTTGGGTTTCTCCGTTTTCTCCGCCAGAACCATCACAATCTTCACACTTAACAGGTAACTCGATCTCAAGTTCTTCAGAGGTTCCATTCAATACAGATTCAAGGTTTATACTGTGCCTGATTAGGATATCATTACCTCGTCTTTGAGAGGAACGACGAGAACCTCCCCCCCCACCACCAAAGAAGTTAGAAAAGAAATCCCCTCCTAGTATATCCTCTAAATTAATATTAAATCCACCACCACCGAATCCTCCAAATGGTGAACCTGAAGGACCATCATGACCGAACCGGTCATACATCTGTCTCTTATCTCCATCAGATAGGACAGCATAGGCCTCTTGTATCTCCTTGAATTTATTTTCAGCATCATCTTCAGTGCTTCTATCCGGGTGATACTTTCTAGCAAGGCTTCTAAAGGCGTTTTTCAAATCCTTATCAGTAGCCTCCTTGGTAACTCCTAACACTTCATAGTAGTCCCGTTTTTGCGACATCATTTCCACCGAGCAAACCATCGGTAAACTCGATGCCCTTTGAACATCTCGGACAATATTGAATATCTAAGGTAAAATATCAAGGCCACAATTTAGGCAAAAACGCTCATTTGGAGGAGTTACTGCACCACAGCCACGGCAAGTTTTCTGAGTACTAACTGGTGAAGCCATTTGTTGTACTGGCTGTCTTTGTAGTCCTGGTAACATTGCCATTGATTCAATACTTTGAGAGTTTGTAGGTTGAATCTCTTTGTCCCAAGAGTAGGCTTCTTTATCCATCGAGTAAGATGCTGGCTTTTGGCCAGTAGATTCCTCACTTGAACTAGTGAATCTTCCATCTAGAGATACTTCCGTTTCTCCTTCGTCTGTCATGGACGTAGCCTTCAATGTCGAATCGACATCTCTTCTTGTAGTTTGAAGTGGAGAGTTAGGTCTTGAAACTGCAACTGGTGATGCATTTGCGGCTGCAGTGAGGGCGCTAATTCTCTTTTCCTCTCTCCTTTCACCTATATTTTTCTTACCAAAGAGACCACCTATCCAATCTAATAGATTATCCATAGGGCTAGATTTTCTAGTAGAACCTATGGTTGAGTCAATAGCTTGCTCCTCAAATGTAGATTCACCAGAAACTCTCCTGGTTGCCTCGAGTACATAACTAGCCTCATTCAAAAATTGAACTTCAACTTTCTCATCTTCCCCAACTACCATTTCCGGTGATTCGGTATTAATTTCACCAATATTCTGTGACAACTTAGCCAGTCCTTCTTCGGATAATTCCGAGTCGACTTCAACATTGGTTTGCCATACACCAGCTTCTTCTGCTTGGTAGACTTTCTTCATTTTATTCATAACTTTGGAACGACGATATTCATAGTCTTTTACAAGGAATGATTTGCGATAGATGAAATATCCAATTCCGATTCCAACAGCGTAATATGGTATCATCAATAACGGCTCGATTTTGAAAATCTCCCTGAGCGGAGTGACAAATACATGAATGAAGATAAGTAAAACCGATGGTAAAAAGGCAACACTTCGAGAACTGAGTGAGTCATTAGCCATCGTATTCAACCCTCCACTTAAGCACATCACTCAAGTATGTTCCCACCTAATGTATCCAAAGTATCACCTGTCGTTTGATGCTCTTCCTTTTCTAAATAAGCCACTAATCAATCCAATTGAGAAAGTTGTGTGTAAAGTCAGAAGACACAGTGGCACACCAAATAGTAATGAAATACTACGCCAACTAATACTAAATTTCACTCCTTCAATGAAGATAACTAACCCATAAAGGATGGCTGGAATATGCCAGTAAGGCGAGGAAATCAGCATTAATGAAAGGGTAAATATCAGCCCGAACCATGGGAGAAATTCTCTCTTACTGTGCCGCGATGGATGTTTCATAAGAAGTTTAGTTCGCCAAAAGCCATACCTGTAACCCATCTTGACCCAACTTGCGTAGTTTGTTCTTTTCACCATCTTGACATGAGTCTGATTAGTTCGGTAAAGTTTGAATCCAGAGTCTTGTAATCTCATAGACAAGTCACTATCTTGACTTGTGATGAACTTTGTATCCCAGCCACCTATGGTATCTACCGCTTGACGTGAATGCATACAAAATGCTGGAACTTTTGTCTCGCCTGTTGTTGTAAATTTATCGAATTGTCCTGAGCCGCTACCGAAACTCGATGATAGAGTTGCTTCAATCCAAGTTTCTACCATTGTTTTCACTCCATCACTCGGCAGTACTCTTACTCCCAACCCTGCGATGGAAGAACCGGATTCATCCGAAATTTCCTCCCACACTTCTAGCCTTTTAGACAAATGATCACTGGGTACAGTACAGTGTCCAATTAATTCTATCATGAACTTAATACTGCTAGGTAATTCTCTCAAAGCCAAATTTCTCGCTTCAGCGACAAATTTACCAGGGTTGTTTACCAAAGTTATCTTCGGACCATTAATTTCCTTCGAGGTTTCAATCATTCTCTCAACTATTTCTACGGAATCATCTGTGGAGTTGCCGTCAAGAACTAAAATCATATGCTTTGAAGAGTCTAAGGTTTGCTTTATCAATGAATTGAGACAATTTTCAATATATTTTGACTCGTTGAAAATAGGAATCACAGTCGCCAGTATTGGACCATCTTCCCCACTCATACCTCAAGAACTGAATATCGGCTTTCATACTTCGCCTAAATTTTTGTCAAAAAGACAGATTGAAGAATAGATTCTACCACGCCGAGTTATGGCTGGCCCTATTCTCAAGTTGAACGGTAAGGACGAAGGAATTGAGGTTACTGTTGAAAGCATACTCTCTGGTGCGGATTCTCCTGAGAAAGTAGCAGATTGTATAACTAATATTTTCCCTGGTTTCAACAATGTTACCCAATTAAATCACCCAGAACTGGGAAATGCAAATCAACAGATAATACGAGATGAAAACTTATCGATAAACGAGTTTCTAATGCTGCTACATAAACAACAAATACTGGATACTGCGTTAGATTATATGAGTCGCGAATTATCATCTAATCAAACTAAATTCGAGATTCTAAGACAAGCCGCAATGACTGGTAAAATATCATTCAATATCCCCGGAGAAAAGCCATTAGGCGGCTTGATAACCATCAGACTGGAAGGTAAAAATCTCAAAGATTGGATAGAGGCTGCAACATGGCACAAAGGACGAGATAGTATTCCTCGCTCAATAAATGACGAACTTGCAATGCATGACTCAGGAGAAGCTTCCACTTGGATTTGATAGTTCCTTAGATACTTCTTTGGCTACCAATCTATCTATTCCGATGTAAGGTGAAACATCGTCTTCATCAACAATCCACATTACTTCATTATGTGAGGTCCAACTTTCTTGGGGCTTGAAATCTGGAACACTACCTATAAATCGACAAAATTCAACATTCAATTCAATATCCAGTACTTCGCCGCAATGAAACCATTTTCCGAAACTTCTCACACTATTAAGACTCCAATTAAACTCTTCTTTGAGTTCACGTTCAATTGCCTGAGAAGACTCTTCGCCCCATTCTAATTTACCTCCGGGAAATTCCCAAAGACCATGATTGGTTTCATCACTACGCTTGGCAACAAGAAATCTATTATCGTCTATAATGACCCCTGCTGCTACAGAAATAACAGGCTTGAATAGAATTCTACCTACCATATTCATGAGTAAATTCTTTGCAGAATCAATAGTAAAAAATTCATAATCAGGTAGATGTAAAAAAAGGCAAGGTGTTTTTTCGACACCTACATCGGTTCGATATAGAACTGCCAATGTACGATAGTAAGTCTCGTTACATACAAACTGACCCGCATCAAAGGAAATCTCAGCATTTATGTCACCTTTATTGGTAAAAATTACATTAGAATTAGTTGTAGAATAATAGTTTACCTCCCCTAACCTCTGACCTGAGGTTCGGCGACCTGAGTTATCTTCAATACTCATATCTAGAATATTTTGAGCTAGTAACTCGATCTTTGGTATTTCGCAATTTGTACATAAGCCAAGATGAATTATTACATCCCATTCTTCACCGTCTGATAATCTCTGAGCAACTTTTCTTGAACCCGATTCATCCACGGACAACAGTAATGTCTCGAAATTTATTTCAACATCATCCAACCTATAATCCCTCAGTTCGGCCCATGGGTCACTGACCGAATGATTTGCATCAAGTGTTTGAATTAGGTCACCTGAAATATTTGTTGAATGGTTTGCGAACGGTTCAAAACCGGTCACTAAAACCCTCGCCATGACACTTACTACAACACCCAGTTATTGATACTCATGCTAGCAATTAAGCGCTATCTTGACAAACTCCGACCCCAACCTCCTAAACGGGCGGTAGCATGGAAACGACAGATTCTCTTTTCACGACAGCAGGTGTCGAGGAGCAATCTAAGCCAAGCATTTTCCGTGTATTCAAGCAAATCTGGATTGAAATGACACTAGGAGTTGGCTTTTGGGGAGCACTAAGACCAATTGTTGCAGCACTACTAGCACTGGTTCCATTCCTATTTCTCGGCCAACACTTCAATAAAAAACACCGAAAGGCAACAGATTGGACTCTATTACAAATCCCCCTTGCACTAACTGTGATTCTGTGGTTTGCATTATGGGCATTCTCTATATTCGATGCGTGGAGAGAAGGCACAAAACTGGTATCTAACAATAGTTTGAACAATTAAGGCGTCCAAAGTTGGTAATTAACCTCAACCTTTCCAGTTTTCATGTCATTCAAGTCTTGCAGGTCCCATTCGTCGAATTCATCTGGTAATTCACCAGAAATTATACTACCTATGGATGTAGACTCAATTGCCCAGTACATAACAGAATCCTCATTGTTGGAATGATTAGGATGGTCGGCATCTTCATGCTCATATAAGGACTCATAAACTATGTTGACTAGTCCTAAAAGGTGCCCAACTTCATGGACAATTACACTTTTCTCTACCTCTTCTGCAGATGGACGTCCAAATATTGGCCCTTTAGCCTCCTCTACAGAATCACCAAAAATTGCGATGGTTGAAGCATCAACTGCAACTCCTAGGACACTATCATCAGAATATTTGCCCGAGGGGCAAATTATCTGCCAGTGTAAAGTCGAAGAGGTCTGAGGTTGATTCTCTTTGTGTTCCCATCCATAACTCCTAACGTCATCATCGGTCCATGTACCTTGATTACCAAATACTGTCTCCGTGAAGGTAATAGTCACTCCATCAGGCTTATCACAAACTTCTTCCAATCTTTGTTTTAGTAAATCAGTACTACTCGATTTTGGTTGATAACCACTTTCAAAATCGACCTCAATTACGAGTTCGGTGTATTTGCTAGAATCAAGACAAGCCATTACAAGTCCACCGGGGATACCACGATCATTGTCACCGAATATAACCTCATCAGAAATACAGCCCGAAAACCCACTCAAAATTAGTACAGAAATCAGTAGAGAAAACTGAGTTTGAAATCGTCGCATATATCACTCCACCAATTCAATCGTTTCAAACTTGACTACCATTCCTCGGGAAGTATGATTGGAGAAAATAATTGCCCTGGCGAAGATGCCAAAGAAAGTTGACTACGAGCCAGTTGCTCCCACATTCGTAATGCCAAGATACCATCGTCAAGTGCCATTTCAGTCTCAATAAGTGTCACTCGAATCAGTGTGGCCAAAATATCCATCCTATCGTCATCAACGATAGAGATTATCTTGTCTAGGTCCATTTTATTTTCCGAAGCGGTGTTGGAAGTATTACTCAATGGCCAGTGAGCTGTTACCTTTTCGGGAAAAACTGCACCGGTGTTTACGATATGTTCGTTTAGTGAATTCATTAGTTGTTTAATGTGGTTACCAATAACCATGCTTACTTCAATCAATGGCATCTGTAATTGATTGATGAGGTTAACCATCCTCTCCTGAAGTGTCACTAAACCGTCGACTTCTAATTCATTAGTCATTTAATCACTCACTTTTTGAAGGATTCCATATATTTCCACCCATAGTGCTCCCATTGTTCCATGGTCCATCCATTAGGTAGTCCAGTCGGTGGAAGAGGAGCGATGCCTGGGTCGTTAGTCAACTGCGGTTGACTCACGGAAGGAGAAATTATCTGTTGATTTGGTAGTGGCATTGGTAGTGGCATTGGTAGTGGCGTAGCAACTTGAGGGTGGATTGGTAACTGTTGTGAGGTACTATAGTTCACAGTTGGTTGATTCTCTATTTTAGGAATTTCTTTGTACTGACTTTGCTCTTCAATAACTTCCTGTGTCTGGTCAAGACCATCATTAGAATCTTCATCTTCCATATCCATTCTCCTTGATACAACCAACATCCACAAACCAAAAGATACAGAAATCAAAGCTATAACGAATAGGGTAATTCCAAAAATTTCATCGCCGGCTTGTTGGGCCAATGCTTCACCATCTCTGACAGTCTCTTCTTTGATTAGTAACGGCTCAATCGCTTTACGGTCCATTTCCACATCACCCAACAACACCATGATTCTAAATTCTAGGGTGCCCGATGACTCTTCTGATAATTCATAAGGAATTGTGACATACATTGTGGAATTGGTATTTACCATTTGAGAAACCTGTTCCTCTTTAACCCAATTTTTCTGTGAATCCAATCGCTCCAGTATGTATGTCACATTCCCCTTTGAACCTTCATTAAAGGCTTCAATATTGAGAGTTGTAACTTCTCCAGAACCTGGACTTGGATTATCCCATACCATCTGAGTATTGGAACTCGAAAGGTCGATTTTAGGACCGATCAGGGCTAGCGGCCATGAGGAAAATGGAGTACTTTCCGAATTAGAATTCGAGTCAAATGAGTTTCCTGAATAATCAGAACCAGACAACCAAATATCCAGTTCATATGTGGGGAGAAGAGTTGTTGAACCACCATCGGTAAAATCTACATTCCCGTCCCAAAAATAAGAACCTTCAAATTCCAAATATGAATCTAAAACTGTACTGCCTCGAGAGATCTCAGCCTCTCCTGCTCTAATTCGATAATGAACAATTATCGAAGACATTTCACTAAACCCTAAATTATCGGATGTCTTGACTAGTATGGTTATATCATTCATTTTCGAAATTGATATTGGATTATCACTTACTACATTATCTAGTCTAATTCCTTCTATCACAGGACTTTCACTATCGACTGCAAGCCTCAATCTAGGAGTGGTTTGAGTTTCGTCTTCAGATAATCCCGGCATGTCTGTCATCTGAAGTGAAAGATCTAGATGCCCCGATGGGGTCACAGGCACTAAGAAATCCATTCCAAAATAGCCATCATCACGTATTGATGTGCCCCATTGATTCTCATAATCCGCCAACCTTATGTCGAAAATCCCAGCAGGCGCTGGTGTTTCATCTTCTGAAAACATTACTCTACCAGAGACTCGCAAAGCCTGGCCAACACCAATGCTGGTTTCGTCAAAATTAGAATTATAGTGATTCATACCATTTCTCAGTTCAATGGCAGTTATATGACCCGCCATTAAATCAAATCTGAAATCATTATCTAAACTCCATGCATTGCTGGATAGAACCTCATTTTCAACATTACATGGAACATCTGAATCAACTGAGCAGGGAGCATCCGATACTGACAAGTGCGGTAAAAAGAATGATTCACCATCAGTATCATATGACTCTAAAAATAGCCATGTTAGCTGGAATTTAATACTTAGTACCAATTTTGTCTGTTCGATATTTCCAAACTCTGCGCTTGAATAAATGTTTGAAACTGCAATATATTGAGAGCCAGATTCAACACTGACAATTGGCAAGCCATCAGGAGTTTCTTCCAGTGTAATATAAATCGATGTATCTGAGTCTGAAAGTGAATTACCCAAAGTCAGTTGAACTGTTTCTATATCCTTCCAACCATTTCCATCAGTTATTACTATCTGAGCAGTATAGTAAATTCCCGGGTGAAGAGGCTGTTCATCACTATGGCCAATTATCGATGTATTTGACATATCAAATTCCGGAATGAACTCTTCACGGATGACATATGTAGAAAGGTCACCGTCCCAATTGGGAGGTACCTCATCATTAGCAAAGCCACATTTGGTATTACTTTGAGGGCAAACCGGTCCACCACCCATGGCTATCTGATTATTTTGACCGTCTTCACCTGTCACATAGAAAGATACTTTTTGGCCATGCTTCAATACAGAATCATCAATCAAGCCTTGGAATATATTAAGTCCGCCAGCCTTAACTTCGGGTGAAGACAAAGTTTTGGTTTGATATTCATCTGAATTTGGCAGATTATCTGAATTGAAATCATTACATCGGGTGTCGATTATTGTTCGACAACCCAGCCAATAATGCAATGTCAAAAGTGTAGGTGGATCTACTGAATCTTGTACTGTAATCGATAGTGGCTGACCTGCTGGTGCAGGTAAAGAGGCATGTAAATGCTCACCATTCAATGGTGATGCAAAGATCACTAAAGGTGAGTTACCATCAAGAATTAGACGTATATTATTGTAATTCTGATTAACATATTCAGAACCATTCACAAGGTTCACCGCCTGTACATAGAACACCATCCCACCTGGAGTAGACTCCATTGGAGTTTGGAACGTCAAATTATATGTTCCAAAACCAGGGTTTTGTTCTTCATAAAATATCACTTCGTCGCCAATTGGCTGGCCAGAATTACTTACATTTTGACCGATGACTCGTAGGTTGAATTGACCGGGCAGTGGCGAAAGTTGCGAACCTTCGAAATTAATCGTTCCAGAAAAACTGATGTTTGTTCCACCTCGAAGCCACTCTAGATTTGTAACTTGCTTACCAGTTTCATCAAATACTGTCATTCCGTTAAGCTGAATGTCGTTTTCCACTTGCAAATCCATTGAATCTGTTTGCCAAGATGAAACTGCCAATCCGGTATCATCCTCTACAGAGACCAAGGCTTGAGCGGATTGTTCATCATCCCAGCCCCATTGTACTTCCATTGGAATTTCAATCTCTAGGACACCGTCATTATTGATACTTGAAGTACAATTATTGGTATCAAACAGTGCTATCATTTCGTGATTACTACTTGTTGAACAGGAATCACCAGATTCCCAGATGAAACTAGGATTATTTCCATTTGAATTAATCAATTCTACAACTGTCCGAGTAACACGATTAACATCATCGCCATGTGCTGCCTCGACTGTTAAAATCCTCTTAATTCCATCTGGAACACCAAGTCCTCCATCTAAATTAACACCTACAGCCCTAGTCTGCATCTTGTATTCGACATCTAAATTTGTAATCTTTATTCTACCCGGTGTTTCGGCCTTAAATGATAAGAATACTACTTCATCACCATCGCCATTGTTAGCAATTTCTTGGTTGATGGCTGAAACTAATGTTGGATTTGATACTACTTCGCTACCGACTATTGAAGAATCGCTGACATAAATTGATGATTCATTAAGGAATTGTAAAGATTCCCAATCCCAATCACCAACACCGTTAATGTTGATAGATGGTTTATCTGGATATCCTTCTTCATACCAGAGTGTGAAAATATCCAGTGAAGGAGATGAATATATACTTGCAGTAGTCAAAGTGACTTCGAATCTCAAGACATCTCCCGGACTTTCTGCAGGAAAATTAACTTCTTGATTGTTCAACGCTGAAAGCCAATTAGTACCGTTATCATTGGATACTTGAACGTCAATGGCGGTCCCTAAAGGCATGTCAGCCACCCATTCGGGACGTACCTTACCGACTTTTGTACCAGTTGGATAATAGTCTGAAGTCCAAGTTCCCGAAGTTGAATAAGAGGTATAATAATCAATATCAACCCACCAAGAAACCGCTGTTGAACCTATCAACTGAGCCTTCCAGACTAAATCATTTCCAGGATTAGCGAAGTGAATTGTTGAAAGTGAAGTTACTGGTTCCCAATGTGTACCGTTATCTGCTGATATCCAGTAATCGACACGGTCACCTATTGAAGATACTGACCAATAAGCCTCCACATTAACAGATAAAACAGGGTCTGTTGTAGAGATTGTCTCACCTATCCAAGTCGTTGTACCTGGTGCGGGTACTGTTGAATAAGTCCATCCAGTACCATACTCTCGATAATACAGTGTAACTGATGAAAACGAGGAATAACTACAATCAACAGTAATAAGCCTCGAACCATCAAACTGAAGTCCATATCCAAGCACTGTTATCTGCTTTATATTGGATAATGGTGTTAGAACCTCTGAGGTTCCAGTAATCTTCCAAGCTTCCAAGACGTCCTTATTTTGACTTCCAGAAGTGCCTTTTTGACAACGCATGAAGAAAGTCGTTTCATTGACTTCCAAACCTCTGACTTGTTGACCGGTTTTACCACATTGATATACTGAGCCAGAGGAGGAAAAGAAAGTGTAAATGGTCGAACCTCTGGTGAAACCACCGTTCTGATCCTCATCAAACTCATATGATACGATTCTACGTTGTGAGTTGTGTAAAACCCAAACTGTATCACGTGATGAGTCAAAAGCAATCCCAGTGTAATCTCCGTACTGAGGCGAAACATCATATGAATCTAGACATGTCCATACATCGTCGTTGGATATATCAAATTCAAGAATTCTATGGTTAGAGGTCGGAGCGTTGGAAGAGTAGTGATAGCGATAGGTAGAAAAGATACCAAACAGTCTTTCATCATCTGTGACTGTCCAATCTCTAAATCCATAATATGCATAGTAACTGCTGGATGGCATTTGTGGGAGAGCACAGTTTGATTGTTCTAACATAATTGTTGATTCAACTGTAGCATTATCAGGGTATAATCTTTTGACCACATTGTTGAACTGTTTGGACGACCAAGTGGAGAGAAATAGCCAATCGTGATGTTTCAAAATGGCCCCTTGGCTTTGAGCAATTAAAGAGGGAGAGGCTTTCTTTACTTGCATCGAAAATAAGTTCTCTGTCGAATTTGAAGTGTGGGGTTGTCTAATTGAGTAAGTCCCATTATCGAACCATGCATCAGAGTTTTCACTGGCAACATCGTCTAGTCCATGGGGAATGAAAGAATTATTCATTTGACTTGGTGCTAAAGTCAAGGAATCACTTCTTGAATCAGTTAATCCTGATGTTCCATCCATCCAATCAGGCCTTTGGTCAACTACAATATCTGACCATCCCGTTGATGAAGCACCAGACAAAGTCATAGATATATCATTGACCACTGCTCCCTTAGGAATCGAAATTTCAGCGCCATCATCTGTTCTACTATTTTGGTACAATGCCATATATTCCGTACTTCCATCACTGAACTGATAGATATGTCTTGAAACTCCTGTTGCAGAAACATCGCCCGATAGAACATCTGCAAGTGGTGTTAAAGGAGTCAAGAAAAGAATAGTCATCAGGAGAAATGCTTTCGACCTACTCTTAGTACTTACTCCCAAATTCTCACCTCCATAAATTCCTAATCATTATTATAAAAAATCAACCAGTTTGCCTAGAGTCATATCTGATAGGCGAAGAATCACCACGTATTCCATCTTCTTCGTCATCGAATATCTCGAACCAATCGACTATCCAATCTCCATCTGTATCCCAATGAATCGGGCTAGAACCTTCTGCAATGTGGTCGTCGTCAAGATCTATATTATACCAACCATATTCATGTTCTCCAACAATTCTAACTGGAGAGGTGAGAGGAGAACTTGCATAGTAAATATCCCACTGGTCAGTCCACTCACCAGATGTCAATACGACATCATCAGCAGTATTCAGTATCAAGAAATCTGAATCTTGGTCGTCTACAATGAGAACATATCGGAAATCTGCTGATGATTGCTGATCCATCTTTAGATAATTCTTAGTGGCTTCTTCACTTGTTCCCAAGCCGAGTAAATATCCTCTGAATTGCCACCATTCATCAATTGGTTGACCTTGATAGATCAATGGACTTAATCGAACTGCATTAGGTGAGGTCAAATCAATATCAGCAATCATGTAGAACTCTTGGAAATTAGAGTACGGGGTGTAAGAACATCCAGCACCTGAGCAATCCCAGTTTCCGTCCATATCTGGGTCATAGTTGGCATCTACTGGGTCTGCAGGGTCAAGTGTGAACCAAGTGAATTCCAATTCAGGTCGTGATAAAATACCTCCATCAAGCGATAATGGCAAACATGAAGTCGTAGTAGTAATACATTCACCGCCAGTCTCTCCATCTATCCACTGGACCTTAATTTGGAGATAAGAACTGAAATTATCGTTCGATTCATTCCATGCTAGCGAATACTCATACCAGTCCGGTAACATATCTCCGTCTGAGTCATTATCCATCGGGTTAATTCCGTATTTGAATACTTCTCGGCCATCTGATAAATTATAATCGATATCGTGAGAAACAACTTGAGAGCCTGATAATTCTGTATTGAATGTAATTGAATCGCCATCAGAGTCATTCAAATCAGGTCTTGTTTCATTATTCCATTCCATTAGATTGGTAAAGGGCAAATTTCCTTGACCCGCTTGAATTATAAATTGGTAAGGAGTGAAATCTTTGTCATCCCACTCACCCTGTAAAGCAGGTACATCAAATGAAGTTCTGTCGTACCAACCATCATGGTCTCCGTCATAATTGACATCGAAAGGATTGACTGGATTGGCAGCCCAATGTGTTTCAGTAGTCACATCTGGCATTCCATATATTGCGTAACAGTACTCCCACCCATCTGGAATCGAATCACCGTCTGAATCTGAACTTGTTGGGTCTGCTACACCGATTAAGGTACGGTTGAAGTTCTCGGAATCCAACTCATTTATCTTGTTCATTCTATCTGCACTCTGTTGGTCTTTATTGACAAAATCATTGTAGACGCCTTCACGTGCTTCGAAATATGAATACCCCAATTCTTCCATATATGCATTTATTGCATCATTTCCAAAACTCAAGACTCCTATTTCTTGCGGAACATTATTTCTTTCGCTGAATTTACCCCAACTTCGAGACTCCCATTCACGTAAATTGGAAAAACGTTCATCTAAGGAAATATTACCATCCCCGTTACAATCAAAACTATCACCATCGGAGTCCAACAGAACATCACCGTCTATTAACGGATTAATACCCCATAGATTCTCTTCAAGATTCCATTCAGCGAACCAATACTCAAATCCATCATACATTCCATCTCCATCAGTGTCAGGATTTGTAGGGTCTGTAATTCCCATCAAGATTGAAATGAAAGTATTAGCAGGTTCACCGTTTTGCCAGTCATTAAAGTCGTTGAGTAGCCTTTTACCCCTTGTTTCTTTGGTAATGAGAATATTGAATATTCTCTGTGCTTTCTCTGTCGGTTGAAGTAGGTCCCCATCGATATGCATCAGTGGCGCATCCTCAGGATGCTCAATACCATTATCTGGATTTGAATTAGCCAAGGCGAATTCTTGAAGATCATTAATTCCGTCTTCATCAGAATCAAATAATCCATCGTTAGGATCAAGAGGATTAAGGGTCCATTTCTGAGCAGAAAGATTCCAAGTGGTGAAAAGAAGTTCTAATCCATCAATTATTCCATCACCATCTGTATCTACATTGTTGGGGTCAGCAGTTCTACCGGTAAGGTTCACTTGTGATTCATTGATGAAAGAACCAAAGGATGTGTCGGTCAGCACACCTGCCCATGCTTGGAATGCATATGCACTGCCGATTGTAGTAACGAACCATTTTGGAGAAGTCCTATTTTGGTCTGTTTCTGAGTACATTGGGTCGATTGAATTATACTCTTCCCAATTCGTCATTCCATCGTCGTCAGCGTCACCCCAGCGGTCACTAGGTTCTAGAGGATTCAAAGTCCACTTATCCTCTAAGAGATTCCATCTAGCGAACCAAATTTCCCAGCCATCAGGCATCCCATCATCATCTGTATCTGTATCGAGCGGGTCACAGGAGCCTGAACTGATTTCTAATTGTGACGCCAGTAAGGAACCTGATGCCCTTTCAGCGAACGTGGCTTGAGGAACACCTAAGAAACTAATGTTATCGAATAAATCAGTAGTGAAACCATCTGGTAGAGGGACTCCCTCAAACGTTTGGTTGGAATCAAATAGGTCAGTTCTCACATGGAATTCTAACCAGTTTACGAACTGTTCATTGATTTGTAGAATTCCATCGTGATTAATATCATATCCATCGCCATCTGGATTCTTGAATGCATCTGAGCCGTTTAGAGGATTAATACCTGCTCTAGAGGTTGCCCATGAGCATGAATAAACTGCTTCCCAGCCGTCAGGCAACGAGTCGCCATCGGAGTCCGGATTGTTAGGGTCAGAATCAGACCAATTAGCTGCATCAGACGGTGATTCACCGTGAGAATCCAGTAAAATTCCATCGACCGCTTGCATTTTAATTAGAGACCATTTGTATTCACACAGATTTACTAAACCATCCTGATCTGCGTCCCAATTAGCGTCATCAGGACGATTTGGGTCTAAACTCCAATTATTACCACCTGTAAATGTTGAACCTACCCATCTCCTGTTCTCTATCTCCCATCCATCAGGCATTCCATCTCCGTCGGAATCATAATTTGTCGGATCTGTGCCTCCATCGACACTTGAAAAGGCCAAGTATGTGGCATTAGCAGATTGGCCCGCTGAGTCATCACAAATATACTCCATCTGAATGCTGTAGTGACACCATAAGTTAGAACTTTCATAAAAGAATCCGAAGAATTCTTCACCATCGCTAAGGCCATCACCATCAGTATCTCCTACTTGTGGATTGGTTGAATTATATCCCTCAGGTGTTCTTGCTTCATACTGATATTCGTCGATATTAGTCCACAAGCGTTCAATAACTCCATCGCCAGATTGGTCCAAATCAATTCCATCAAAATCAAAGTCTAATTTTCCGTCCCATGGGTCTGTAGGGTCTAAGCCATTGCCAAGTTCCCAGCCATCCGGCATACCATCACCATCAGAATCATTGGAGCCTGGGTCGATAAGTTCTAAATTCGAAAATTGACCTGGTGATGATGCCCCAAATACAGTCATGTTACCGTCCAATGTCAATGTCGCTAATTCGTCTATTGAGCCTGGAATTGATTCTTCTTGTAAGATCTGGTAGACACTTATGTAATCGCCGGAGAGACTCCAAGTTCCATGATTAGAACCTAAAATTATCTCTTCGCCTGTAGAATGGATGGAATAAATATCATTGAGTTCTCTCGAAGGAACCTTATCAGTCCCAGGATTTTCTAGGAGTCCGCTATGAATAATCACATTGTCAACTAATTTTAGTTGATGTAGACCTGATGGCGTACCAAACCACAGAACTTGTGGATTAGATGGCGAAGGTCCATCAAGCAAGATATCTCTAATCTCGGCAGGATTTGCTGCAGAGCCGGATGAAAGAATCCTTAATTCGTTAATGGAGATATCAATTCCCACGTCTTCTTCCGAAAAGAAGACACGCCATTCAGGAGTCGTTGAGTCTCTGCCAGAATCTGTTTTAACAAGCATTAAACCGACATCTGTTGCGACGAAAAGGGTTAGATCTCCACCCATCAGTCCATGCTCGATATCATTTACAGAAGTATTAGCTTGTGATAAGGAGTTTGAAATTCCTTCACCTAGAGAATGGACTATCTCGATTAAACCACTACTACTTATTTCGAATACGTTCCCTGTTCCGTTATCACCAAGGCCAATGATATGAGAATTGGAACTAGAAATTTGAAGAGTCGTGATAGAATTGATTGAATCAGTTTGCGACCAATCCCATGTACTCAGTGAATCTGTAAAGCCGTCTAATTGCAAACTTGCAACGCCAAGTCCGACGCTTGATGCAAATGCAAGTGCGTACAGTTCATCCTCTTCATAAACCAGTTCTGAGTCAAATAACTCAACACCCTGTGGCATCCATATGTCAACGCTAGAATTTGTTTCATAATCAAAAATAGTCAAACCATACTTAGTGGTGATATATACGATTTTACCAGCCACTTCAATATCCCTAACATCATGGTTGAGTACACTGAATGGTTCATTTGACACACCAAAAGTAATTGGATATTGATGGAGTGTGGAATCTTCAGTAGAATCGTATACAACTGACTTCAATCCTGCAATGACATTGTTACCATCATCTTGATAGATTTGATACTCTTCTAAATTAGAAAGTTGCTCTCCCAGTTTCAATGCAGTGGGAGTTCTGCTTACATCTGGTGATAAGACTCCATCTCTGTTCGAGTCCCATCCATCATCATCGCCGTCAAATAGCGCACTACTACGATTCAAAGGGTCTAAACCAAAGTGAACTTCCCAACCATCTGGAATTCCATCACCGAATGAAGGGTAAATATTCCTCAAGAGGTATCCGTCCCAATTATATCGGTCCGAGTCTTCAAGCAGTGGGTCAGTACCTAGCCACATATCTTCCCCTATTTCAGTAGAGGAATCTGTTGCACAGGCGGAAAGCAGATTTTGGAAAGTGGCATTACTACCAGTTGGAATATACGGCCAGTTAGTTAAAATCGAGCCTTCCGGGAGCGTTGCTATGCACCAAAGACCATCTAATTCAGTGGTATGATTTTCCGGTGAACCGAAAAGATACTCCTCAGATGATGTGTACCATTCAGTCGGTGAAAGTATTCCGTCTCTGTTAACGTCAAATCCATCATCATCAGGGTCTTCGTACATGTCACTAGCATTTAGCGGATCAAAACTATCACAATCATAACGTTGTGAAATAGAATCATAACCTCCAATTCTCAAGCACATGTAGGCTTCATATCCATCTGGCATTCCATCTCCGTCTGTGTCAGAACTTCGGGGGTCGAGATAACTTCGAACCCCTTCACCGTCTACTACACCCGTCAAACCTCGTGAAAAGCCAGGGTCTGTACAAATCGCTGGATATGGCCAGCAGTACTCTTCTGTTGCGTTTAAACCATCTTTGTCATTATCGACGAAAGCATCCGATGCATCATCCTTATCCATTCCCGGCATGACGACATCTCTGCCATCTACCGCAGTGAAGTTAACCCATTCGGAAAAAATATTTTCGTGAACATCTGGGATGCCATCACCATCTGAATCCGTAGTAGGGGGCTTCTCAAAATTGGTTGAATCTGGGCGAACATTTGAAACCGGAGAAATAACAGGGAATTGAGACATGAAAAGTAGACTTACAACAACTGCAACTGTAGTCAATAGAGTAGATTGGCTTCGACGCATTTAGATTCCACACTGCAAAGCATACGCCTCGCTAAATCTATTGTCTCATACTACACTTATGAGCATGATGGAGCGATGTTCATACAATAAACGTAAAAATTAGTGTCCGAGGGTGACAATTATGGTTGATAATCGATAGATATGTAGCAAACGTATAGATTTATTCAAGACCCGTACGCGATGCGCATTACTTGATTGGGATGGCATTGAGCATTACTCACCTCGGCACAGGTAGTAGAGGGAACTCTACTTTACTTGAGGCAGGTGGTGTTTGCGTACTATTAGACCAAGGCTTCAGTGGACGGCAACTCGAAAAGCGACTCAACAGAATGAATTTAACACCTGAAGATATTGATTGTATTATGATCAGTCACCACCATGGAGACCATGGCGGTGGAGCAGCAATAGCCCAAAAGAAATGGGGAATACAGGTTTTGGCAAATGAACGAACAGCCCAAGAACTGAACTTAGACCCTATGAAGACTACATATTTTGGAGCACTTGACCTAATTCGAATTGGAGAAGACTTGTCAATTCTAACAGTACCTGTACCTCATAGCGGAGCAGATAATGTTGCATTTGTAGCAAACTATCGTGGAGAAAGAGCGGCTGTAATCACAGATTTAGGCTCTTGGACAGACGAACTAGTAAAACATGTCCATAATTGCCAACACATCTCGATTGAGGCAAATTATGATGAGGATTTATTGAATAATGGTCCATACCCTTACTCCTTAAAGGAGAGGATTAGAAGCCGTGGAGGTCACCTTTCTAACAAGCAGACTGGTGAGTTTCTAGCCGAAGTTTGTACCGATAACACTCGAAGTATAGTTCTAACTCACTTGAGCGAAAAAAATAACTCTCCACATCTGGCTGAATCCACAATATTGTACCACATTGGCGACTTCTTCAGCGGTGATATTGACATCTCGCTACAAGACGGCCCCGAGAGAACTCATTTTGTAAACGGTGATGGTGAATTATACCAAAATGTCGTGACAATAAAAAGTAAATCTGAGCGATGATAAAAAGTTCTAATTTGAGTGAAATATACCTTTGACAAGGTCAATGCCTAAATGATACCGAAGCATGAGAGTATCATGTCAAGTATTCGTCGCTCTAATCTTGACAAAAATATAGCGCGTGATGAACGTGGAGTGAGCGAAGTTCTTGGAGTAATAATGATGCTAGCGATGGTCATTAGCATTATGGGCGGTGTATGGGTCTTTTTGAATCCATATCTATCTGACTTTGAGGACAACACTAACTGGAATAAAGCCACTGGAATAGCGGATAGGCTGGAAGACAGAATCGATGTTGTTGGAGATTCCCCCAATGGAACTGGAATTAGGCATAAATTGAGTATGCAAAAGTCATTACTTCAGGGAGTCAGTAATGTCGAACTATGGACGATTTCTGCTGACTTGGTATCCACCGACCAGATAATTATCCGAAGTATTTCCGATAGTTCAATGGGTATTGATTCGATAAATGAAACCGCCCGCAAAGTTTCCATTACAACCAGTGAAGTCTATTGGGAAACTGCAATCACTGCTAGCCAATCTGAAACTATTGTGAATTTTGATATAGTTACCTCCGGTTGGAAGATAATTACTGTTTATGACAGTGAAGATAATCCTATCCATCGAAGCATCACATACCCAATTTCGGGATTGAAAATTATCACATCATTAGCATCAGGAGAACACGAAATAAATATTGTAAATAATGCAAGAATCGAACATTTCGCCAACTCTCCATGGGAGATTAGTAAATACCCAAATATCCAATTTGATGAGTTGGCATCTGGTGAATTTAGAATCTCAATAATACTGACCAATATTGAGGTTAATGGTACATTGGGAATATCATCAACACTCGGTATAGATGTGTTATCCTCCGGGACTCTGACTCCATTTTCTGGATACGGATACAATATGAGATTCACAATGTCAAATGAAATCGCACAAGTTATCACACCACAGTACAATGAGTTATGGCTATCCGAATATTACCTAAATCGTGCATCTGGAACACTTGACACCTATACTGGATTAGTACCATTTGAGCGCTCCAGTGGATATGATGGACTATCGGTTGAAACACAAGGAATTCCCCTTTACCTAGATGTGAATATACAGCAAGTGGTGGTTCAAAAATGAAATTGAATTCCACACGAGATGATGAAGCGGTATCAGCAGCGGTTGCAACTGTCCTTCTTTTTGGAGGAGTTGTTTCAATAATTGGCCTAATGCTTGTCTCCATGGTGCCGATTATAGAAGAATTGGAAGGTTCGATCGAACGTGGCGATATGGCATCACAAATGATGATTTTAGCCGAGCAAACTGAATCATTAAGTGAGAATGGAATGCCAGGAGATTCTGCTGAAGTACAACTTATTCCCCTTGATGGTTCTCTCGAATGGGACGTTAGCCGTGGTGGAATGTGGTATTCTGCTACTTGGCAAAATGAATCTAGTTTTAGAATGAAAGGAGTTATGGATTTTGATGACTCCATCGAGATCAAACATCCTGAATCATTTACTTCTGCTGTATGCTTTGATGACCTACGATTAGGCCCTTCTAGACCATTTATCTATACCCCACCTATATGGGCAGAGAGTGCCCAAATAGCGATATCAACAGGACTAGCTATTCCTCTTGGCCCAGTCGAAGTTAAAATCACTGATGACGGAGAAATTATTCAAACTGCAGATTTACAAATACATGAGTCGACAAGTGTAGATTTGACTTCGACTATTTCTCCTGAAATATCATCATCTCATGAACTGGTAGTCATATACTCAAAAGGTCAAGGAGGTGCAGCCCTCATGACACCAACTAAGTCTAGTCCAACTGACAATTATGGTAAAACATGGAATATTCCGCTCGATTCTGGAGAAAGTAGGATTCATATTTTTAGTGAAGATTCAAATCAGATACAGATAGAATCGAATTCGATTTCTAATACTTACTATGCTATTGATAGTCAAGAATTTAGAACAGGCGTATCTTTTACACATCAGTTTACACTTACTCAGCCTGATGTGAATCGTATTACTACAAGCACTCTGTCTCAACTAATACTACAAACTGAAGTCGATAACTTAAGCGGATCTACATCCCTCATTAGCCAAGATGGAAACCACCTTGGGCACAGATTCATAGCCCCTTCTCTTGAAGGCAAAATGGAGTTTAGTAATCCTGGAAGCGATAGTGTAACTGTAACATGGCGAGGAGGAGGGACTTCTATTGCCGCTCTTGGTACGACAAGTGTAGCGTGGCCGCCGGCTGGAATTAATGGAGCACCTATGCTAGACGCTGATGGTGATCTCTTTGTAACATGGAAAGTATCTAACCAAGGAATCTCCGGAGAGGGAATTCACTTGATCCCTGCCGCAGATACCGGTGCATCATCAGGAATTCAACATGAGATAACCATTGACGATGATGGACAAGTCCATTCATTATCAATATCACGTGCAGGTAGTTCAAGCGATTGGAATATTACTGGTGACTCTGAATTGGAGGGTTCAATTGACGGCCAAGTTCAAAATGTGATGCAAGCAATTTCATCAGGGACATACCGTATGAATATCACTGAAGGGCATCCCGTCAAAGTCCATCACCTTTCAGGTGAGAGCGGGCTAACACAAGCGGTCCATGATGGAGCACAACGATGTACTAGCGTTAACATGATGGCAAGCGGCTGGATTACCGTAGAATTACCATGGGATTCATTGAGTGGACAAGAAGATTTGAAGATTAGACAAGCATGGAGGAATGGTGATTTCCCTGCGAGTATAATGATGACACTTATTGGACATAATGGAGCTGCTACTCACTCTAATCTCGCAACTTCATGGGTGTTCCACCTATCTCGACTCGCCTACTCATTCTCATCATCAATCACAGGAATGGAGGTTGCCTATTCCGGTGGAGCAATCGTTACTAACCATCCAGAGTTTACTCCTACCATTATTCGTGAACCTGTAGATCGCTCTGGACCCGGCCCTCGATTTGCTGCAACCATACCTTCCTTACATCCAGTCACAGAGGGAGTCATTGGTGGAGGAAGTTTAACTCTAGATATCGAGTTGACATCTAGAGAATCATTGGCCTCTGACATTGCCTATGAAGTCCGTCGTGGATGGTCAGAACCCTATGGCTCAGCAATTGCAAGTGATTCATCTGATGGACTGGAGCTTAGCGAAGATTGGGCGGTTTATCCTGGCAGGTTAGACTTGTTAACCGACTATGTGGGATGGGTCCCTGACCCGAGTATTGGAACTTCAGAAGCAGTTTGGCATACAAGTGGTGTTCCAATTCAGTTTTCGCTACAAATTTCTTCACTTGATGTGCTCATGCAAGAGGTGATTGGATGAAAATGATATCACTACGAAAAGATACCAATGCGGCTGCAACTGAACTCGGCTACATATTCACATTTCTTCTCGGAGTCATGCTTCTTTCGATGTTTAGCCTGTGGGCATGGGACATAGAAACTGCGACAAGAGAAAGATGGAACCAAGAAGCAATTCAAGCCAACATGGACGATATTGCTGCTGCAGTGGAGAGGGCTGATGAAGCGAGTAGAATGGGCGACGTACAATACTCCGAATCCATTTATTGGAGAGCAACCGAAGCTGATGAAAATCAATTTATTCTAAGTTTAACAAATGAACAACTATCACTGGAAGATTCCGCTGGAACGCTGGACTTGGAAGTATCCATTTCTGGAGCAGGAAATGGCCAGCATACTGGCTCCGTTCAGTTATCTGGAATCAGTACGATATGGATCGTTCACTATGATGGAGTAACTAGCATACAACTTGAACGGCCGCAGTAATTACCGACCCATCACAGCGTTGTGTACTTGGGTTTGGACATCTCTCATCCTTGACTTTGCTCCCAATTCTCTAAACACAGAAAGAGCCCTTTGGAGATATTCCATTCGGCGGGATTTGTCAGAGGCAACAGTACCTAATCGAGTAAGTAGTTCACCTATCTGCATACGTAAGTCATTAGCCTCTGCAATAATTAGTGCTTCACGGAAATGCTCCATTGCCTCTTCAGTACGACCAGCATCTTGTAGAACTTCGCCAAGCAGAATTGTGATATCCACCATGGAGAGAATATCGCCTTCCTCACCCATTGCTTCGAGAGCGTTTGAATAATGGTGTGAAGCAACGTCTAAATCACCAATCTTAGCATGATAGCGCCCCAATACTGCCTGAGCCCGTGCATGGATTTGCTGATTCTCCGAATTATCAGACTTCTCGAATGCATCCAAAGCATGCTTCCGAGCACGCTCGATTTCCCCCAAATCGAGGAATGAACGAGCAAGAATTAACTGTGCTGAAATTAATTCAATGTTATCATTTTGCTCAAGAATTGTTTCTACCTCTCCATACGACTCTAGTGCCTTTGAACGATCATTCTTTCTTCTCAATAGATATCCCATGTTATTATATGTTCTAGCAGCACCTGTAGCATCACCTAATTCAATAAAATTCTTCAATGCATCATTATGCATCGATAACGCGTCTTCAAGATTACCTTGCTTCAATGCTATATCTGCTAGAGCCGATAAAACTTCAGCCTGTACAGGAACATTCTTCAGTTTAAGTGCCCCATTTTGAGCCTCGGTGAAAACTTCTTTGGCATCTTCAAACCGTCCTAGTAATGCCATAATCTCCCCTTGAAGTTGGTTAATACTAGTTTTGGACTCTAGAATGATTTCTGATAACTCTATATTTTCAATCAATCCCAGTAATTCCATATGTCCGAGTGAAACTAATCCTCGACCATCTTCAACTATTATCTTTGCAGCTTCTTCATTAGAATTAGAATTAATCAGATGGTAGATTAATTCGATTGTGAATCCAGGAGTTTGTTTGGCTTTAGAGTACCATTCTGCACACTTTGAGTGAGAATCTATTTTCATTTTTTTATCTAAACTTCGTAGTAGGAATTCTCTTATCAAATCGTGAACATCATAAATGTCAGTCTCTACTTGACGTGCCAGCCCTTGTTCTACAAGAGAGTCTAATTCATCGGTATCTAAATCTTGTTCTGCTAGTGCGCCCAAAGGAACAGGCTCACGGTATATCGACAAAGCAGAAAGTAGCCGTTTCTGTTCTCCGCTTAACTTAGAAAAGATTTCAACGGTGACATAATTTTCCAATGTCTCGTGGAATGCACCAGCAGATGCGCCACGGTTGATGAGTTCCAATACAAGTGGGTGACCACGAGATATTCCGTGAATATACAACCACTGCTCTTCACCCAAATCTTCGTAACTGCTCAGTAGTTTACGCCCAGAATCTGAATCAAGGCCATCTAGAGGTAATACCAGACTAGCAATTCTTCCTTCTGCATCTTTTGCTGGAACTACTGGCTTGAAAGATCGTGAGAACATTACCAATCCAATTTCTTCTTCACTACCAAGTAAGCCTAAAGCCATGGCCTGAAATGTCTGGTGAAGGGTTGAATCAGAAATCTTATGGAAATCGTCTATAACAATCAATGAAGGTGCTCCACCTAAGGCATCAATGAGTAATCTTGCAGAATCCGCTGGTTTAGGGACTGGAGTTGTAGCGATGTAGTCAGCAAATGTTGAATCACCAATATTTGCAAGCCAGTCGGCAATCGATTCAAAAAACGAGCGTGAGCCCTCCCAGTCTTGGCATCTATGGTAGAACAAGTTACGCCTGTGCATGAATCTCTCAATAAGTTTAGAGGCCATGGTAGTTTTACCTATTCCTGCAATTCCTGGTATCATCAAGGTTGTTGCCCTAGCGTCCAAAAGATTACACATATTATCGAGTTCCTTTTCTCGACCATAGAAATGTCTCAATCTTGGTAAATCTCCCAATGAGGTCACCAATTGTTTTTCAACGTGCTTTGATAAGTCTCTCTCTATCAAGTCAGCAGACAACATTCTAACATCTAAAACACAATTCTCATCCAAGTATCGTATTATATCTACTGAACGCATACTAAAGGGTAAAATTGTATTTATCTCTCCTAGATTAGTGTTGGAAATATTTCCATCTTCTAAAATACATCTTAGTGGAAAGTTGCGCAACTCATTCCAAGTCTCTTCCGCTACATTCATACCCGAATCTGTCAAGAAATATGCCTTACGTTTTCGAGACACTCCTTTGACGTGAGCTTGTCTTTCGATTAGTAATCCTTGGTCTTTCAAGCCTGCAATGGCTCTCGGAACATTGGAACGTGCGATAGCTACAGCGTTAGCAATTCCCATCTGTGATAATGAAAAAGGAACTTCAACACTGTTTTTATAATCAGAATAATCCAAAAGATGGAGTAATATCCGCTCCTGTACTCCTGGCTTTGCACTTGAAACCATGGTAAAACCTCAGTTCTGACCTGGAACATAGTTTGGATCTGGAACCCACTGGCTAGAAGCTTCATCCCAAAGCCATCCAGGATGCTGCGAAGATGTAGTTTGTTGAACCTGTTGAACCTGTTGAACCTGTTGAACCTGTTGAACCTGTTGTTGAACTACTGGTTGAATCTGTTGTGCGGGTTGTGATGTTGCTGGTATTCCAGGGACGCTCTTGTTCTTAGCCCAAGCATATGGGTCCGCTGCAGGTTCACTACTGTAATTGGATTCCACTAGTTCATCTAATTCCTCTTCAAATGTGAAGAAGAATGCACCAACACCAGCAAGTACTGCTAGTGCAACCACGACAATTATGATGATAAGAAGAGTGTTTGAACTTTCTTCTTCCGATGTCAAAGACAATGCAAATTGTGTATCTTGGTCGTCTTCGGTATTACTGAACAATTGACCATTCATCTCGAAAACTACCTGTCTTGAATCTGCAGAGCCTAATTGACTTGTTGTTAGGAACATTTGCCAAGAACCATCCGCTTCAACTCTTGTTGAATTTATCTCTTGTCCAGAACCAGAATCGAATCTAGCCTTTACAAGACTGTTTGGTAAACCAACACCCGAGAAGGATGCAGGATCTGAAGTAGTGACTATCGAATCTACATTATCTCTAACTACTGTAAATTTAATCGCTTTGATATCTACATCTACCAATCTTGAGAGTGTTGAGAGTTCGCTACTATCTGTTGCTTTGAACTTAACATCAATCAAAGACCAGTCTTTAATTTGGTCTGAACGAGAAGCTGATGGATTGTAAGTTGCGACACCTTCGGCTGAAATCGAGAAGTATGAATCATAGAAATTATCAATTTCGGTACTTGGGTCATCATATACTTCGTAAACCAAAATTCCTCCCTCTGGGTCAGTAAAGTAACTATTCAAATCAAACACAGCACCATTGCCACAACGGTTCAAGTTCCTAGAGTTCTCATCACAGTACACATTGACAGTATTAGCCCACCCTGATGGGTCGAATGCCGGTGCCAAATTGTCAACTGAATTGTCAATAGTGACGGTTACTGACGCTTCCTCAGAAAAGTCTTGACCATCAAATGAACGCATGACTATTTCATAATTCGAGTTATGTGGTAAATTATTAGTTTTCCAGACATTGGTCAAATCCCATGAAGTATTAAACACGCCAGAGTCAATTTGGTCTTGCCTAATTATTATGCTAGTAGGAGAGTTACCAGTATTTCGACCACCTTGATAAATATCGATTTCCACTCTGGTTACAATCCCATCATTGTCCCACACATAGCCACTGATTGGAGTTGAAGAACTACCTCTAATCACTTGTGCAGCATACATACTTTCCAATACAATGCCAGGAATCGAATTATCATTCACAATATTCACTTCGATGGTTTGTGCATCACAAGTTTCAGCGAAGTAGTCTGTGGTACAGAAATCGCTGTCGGCTGCCCAAATTGTGAATGTGTACTGGCCTGTAGCATAAATCGAATAATCCCAGTCATAGGACCATGCATTTAGAGTCTGAGCCCCGTTTAGGGTGTCCAAACTAAATTTAGATGTCTGGCCATTCGCCTCATTTCTAATTTCAAACCATATATTTTGAATGTCACTACCTTGGAGACCTGAATATTGGTCAGAGGCAGTTCCACTAAACGAAACCACGGAACCCTTTGCTGAACTCGGTGAATGTGATTGACCATCCGATGGAGTGTTGATAACAATCGTTGGTGCCTCTAGATTCAACTTAAACTTTCCAACTTCAAGTGGGGAGTATTCAAGTCCATCAAAGGCACGAACTTTGAAAGTAACGTCACCTTCACCTTCAGGATATGTCGACATATCCCAGTCGAATGTCCAAGTGCTGAATGGATAACTACCTTGAGTAATGACTCCACCAGAATTTGAAGTATCTACTGCAGAGTACCACTGACTCGAACCGGGAGGTTGGATTTGAACGTCCTCGACGTAACCGTACTGTTTCTGCATTGCAATTATGTCAGATGCATATGGTGGTGCCTCTCCGTCCCAAGCTAAGCCTGATAGAGATACTGTGCGTGCAAAAGAGGTGAAGTCTGGTTGAGTTAGTGTAACAGTTGGCGGCATGTTATCTAAATTGATGATATCATCTATTGGCCCTGTCAAGGTGAAATCCGCTTCATAGATACCCTTTCCAAATTTATATGCTTCAATCGAATATGTTGGAATTTCTCGACCAGAAGCACAGTCTGGGTCGTTAGCATCTGTCAATGTATCTCCGTCGTTATCATAACCATCTGAACAGGTGTTCTCGTCCATTGTGGTAGTAATTGCTGGTGGCCCTGGCTCAACAACAACCGTTACTCCTTGTTCGCCAACTTGGTTGTTCCAATTTCTGTCTAAGTAGAAATCACTAGGTAGTGTGACTTCGGGAGTGTAACCAAATTGGTCTGTAGTCAATGTGTAAAGTGGAGAACCTGTTGAGTTCTTCAATATGACTGTTGCTTGATCTACATTACTGTTTAGAGCCTTAATTTGGAATCTTACCAATTCACCTTCTCTTACCTGTGTCCCCCATGCTGAGTTTTGATTTTGAACATGTATTTTTGAGGTGTCGAAGTTTTGTAGTCCAGCGTATGATAGAACTGTAGAGTTATTGACTAGTTCTAGAGACATCGGCATACCTATTGGAGGCATCTGGGAAGTATCTGGAACTTGTAAACACTCATTTTGGACCGCTGGACATTCGGAACTTAACCATCGGAGTTGTATTGGATAAATCTCATTTCCACCAGCATCTGGAATATATTCAGATTGAATTGTTACTCTTGATTCTGTTATGTTATAGACTTGGGTTGCATTAGTATATGTATTTCCTGAAAAGTAACCTATTGAGCCATATTTATTACCATAATTATCATCATGATGAGATATATTAACTGCAAAACTCTCGGTCTCCATCACATTTTGTTGAACATTCACAATTCCACCTTTGATTCGAAGAGCGTCCCCTACACTATCAGAAATAGTATTGTTGAGTAGAGTTGCAGAACTTCTGAAAATATGGATTGCTGGACATTGGAATTCTCCACCATACATCTTTTGTGAACTACAAGTTCCAGAGTTGTTAGAAATGGTATTACCTTCCATGTAAAGTCTAGATTGCGTTGGTTGAACAGAAGGCCAACCGGAATCCTGATAGTGATATTCACCATGAACTACTGGCTCTCTGGCCGTGTCTGTGATAGTATTACCAATTGCTACCACATCAGAGGTCCCATATATCCAAAGTCCGTTATATCCACCCACTGGGCCAATGATGTTATTTTCCAATGTTGCAATCGAAGAACGAATTGCAATTCCAGAGCTCTTTTCAACACCCGAAATTGTATTACGAGATGCTGAAATCTGAGCTTGGTCATAAGCAGTTATTCCTGCTCCGTCTACCGTGGTAAATATATTGTCTTCAATCTTCAATGTATGCTTAATATCTCCAGTTTGTTTGAGTCCTTTGGTGTCAACTGCTGCACAATTAACTGCTATTTGTGAATTGGTTAATTCACCGGATGATTTTTGGAAAAATACTCCATATCCGTTGTCTAAAATATCGATATTATCTAACTCAACATAACTGTTTTCAACATAAACCATGGAAATTCCATTTCCGTTGTTACCGCATGAACCCTCTGCATCTCCAGTGAATGTACTACCCGAAATAGTGAATGGACTAGTAATTGCAGCCCCTGCACCATATGCAGAAATGGCTGCTGACCTACCTATGGCATATTCATCCGCACCAAGCTGGAAACTGGAATCTGTAATTGTAGGATTTGCTAGATCGACCAGTAGAATATTCGTGCCATTGATATTATCAAATTGCAGTCCATTAGCAACTGTTTGCGAACCATCGAAAACCAATGCGGAATACTTCGCTACAGCACCATTTATTGCGTTTACACCTATTTCAAATCCGTAAGCATTTGTAAAGGTAACATGATTTAATCCTGTTTTTGACTGGTCAATCGTATCACGAATAATCATTCCACCACCACATGCAGCATCGACATTAGCAGCACAAGCACCCCTGATGGTATAATCTGAAGGCAGTGTCCAAGTAAACCTAGTCTTAGAAGAAGCACTACCATCTGAAGAAGCACCACAAGAAGTGGAAGCAACACATATTGCTCCCTGAACATCAATGTGCTTCCCAAATGGAATATTTACAGTAGTGCCTGTACTGACAACCAAACTGGCACCTGAGGCAATTGTCACATTGTCGGTTAGAGTATGAGTACCAGACCAAGTTTCTTGGCCATTTAGTGTACCAAAAGTTGTTTGATTTATACCTGCAGCCGAGGAGTTGGACAAAACTAACATTCCAGTAAGAGATGATAGAATTAACAGCATAACTAAAGAGATACTTTTTCCTGATTTTTTGTTTGACATGTCACGGCCTCTAAGATTCCCATCGATGGGCCGAATATAATACTGCTCCCTTAGTGTAGAAGAATTAGTATCAAAAATACTTATATGTATCAAAAATTATAGATTAAATATATCAAATCTACTTATTTGTATCATATTTCGATAGTGAGATTCAACAGTTCGGCATCTTTCTAACTTCTTCTAACCATGCCCCTGCGTCTAAATTACCGTACCCAAGTGAATCATCATGCAGATAAATTGAATCGCTAGCACTCAACCGTAAGGATTGTTTTACCTCGCCGATACATGAACTATCTTGTGTTGCAGATGAACGTAATTGTGGTTGATCTTCAAGGATTAAAGCCAATGCTCCGGTGACAAATACTGTAGAATCGGAGGTTCCGCTACTTGAGAACCATGAATCTTCGGCCCCCGTACTAATGATACCCACACCAGGAGCTATAATTTCTGGCTTCTGGTTAGGATGAACGCGTTGTTCTCCGTCAAAAGTGACTTGATTACCTTTTGAACTATTACCCCACAAGTCACCTCCTTGTGAAGAGGCCCCTACTGAAATTGCCAATGGCACATTACTAGGCACTGAAACTCTGCCGTCATCACCATTCCCGCCATCGTTACCTGCAGCTGCAACTACGAATATCCCTCTATCGAGGGCTTTTCTTGTCGATGACACACTTGGACCCTCTCTGGTCATACTATCGCTTTGAGTACCACCTAGGGAAAGCGAGATAATATCCGCAGAGAACTGTTCAATACACCATTCGATTGCATCAGAGATAGTCTGTTCCCCAGCGGTATTCATACCGGTTCCATCGTCATCAAGTGCTGCAACTACTCCGAGTGTTATACCACTAGCAACACCCATTTGATGAGATTGCGAAATAAGTATGCCTGCCATCAAGGTACCATGAGCAATTACGCCATAGTCAACAGGACTGGCAGAATTAGATATCATATCATTGAATACAACTTGAAAACCTTCAAATGCTGAGTGAGAGATATCAATGCCAGTGTCGACAATACAGACTCGAACCCCTTTTCCAGTTAAGCCATCGAGTACATCATCATTAAATCCGGCCTGCTCGATAGCCCATTCTGATTTTGGCGGTGGGATGTCGATGAACATGTAGCCTGATTGCCATACCCAAAGCATCAATGATGCAAGAATGGCAAATAGGGCTAGATTTGTGAATAGGAATCGCCGACCCCTAACTCTGTGTATCGGTTTTGCCATCATTGGAGCCCAGCCAGTCACTTCTGACCTCCATTCATCTTGGAATCCCACAACGGATGGATCGATAGCAGAAAGAATTCTGTCATCATCCGGTTCGGGAAGAAGTTCAACACTATCCAAGCTATTCACACGTTCACCTCAATTTCATAACTGAGGTCCAGCATTTAATGACTTGTCTCAAATCAGAATCTTGACGAAGACTTGTTTCTTGCAACCTTCAGGCCGCCGTAGGCGACTAGAATAGTCAAAACTAGGATGATAACCATCAACCAAACTGAAGAATCCTCTTCGATTGTAAGTTTTGTCGGAAGGTCAAAGTCGAATGTCTCTACATCTTGTACTGTGAAATTTGCATCATCACCTTCAACTTCAACGCTAACTGAATATCGTTGTTCGGTCAAAGAGGTCTCGTTTAGTAGGAAGACTGCATCAACAGTTTGTCCTGCGCCAACCGAGATTATTTGGTCTTGCAGAGATTCTAGAACTTTTCCTGAATCATCGATTCTATCAGCAGAAACAATAACTGTGCCTGCAGACCTGAATCCAGAATTTTCAACAGGAATTACTAGTTCTCCTCCACCAATCTCATTTTGGTAAGATTTCTCGTTAACTGAAGATTGATCAACACTTAGAGAGATTCTCGCTGAATAAATATCAACTTCCACAGTAGTGTTTGTGATTCCGTCTTCACTGGAAACTGTTATCCATGCTTCGATTTCTCCAGAAGTGAAATCAGATGGAGCAAATACTGTGAAAGACTGGCTTCTTGAATCTCCCTTGGAGATATTCAGGTATGTCAATTCAGGTGTGATTTGCCAACCTGTTCCTAGGGAATTAGTCTGTTCAATCATAATGTTATCATTACCATTACCTGTGTTGGTTATGGTGAATGAGAATGTACTTGTCCCACCAGGAGATACCCCAGTTTCATCTACTACGTCGGTTATTTCGATTCCATAAGTCTCTGGAACGAATACTCCGACTGTCTCAGTACTTGAAACTCCTCCGTCATTATCCAATCGAATCTTAATTTTATGGCCATCCTCGAAACTCCATGCTGAAGTAGCATTAGGCAAGATTATTCTTGCCTTTATGACACTAACATTAGATACACTATCATCGCTAAGAGATTCACCGATACCCATTGTAACCTCTGTTGAAGAAGTCCAATTGGTTCCATTGAAGAACTCGACTGTCCAAAGGTTAGAATCCATATTCGTTTGAACTGAACCCGAAATAATGAAATCATCTATGTTTTCTGTACCTTCATACACTGCATCAACATTAAATTCAATTATCTTATATCCATCATCTTCAGCAATGGCTGTTAATTTACTGACACTGTTGAATGTAGCATTAACAATAGAAGTAATGTCAACTTCCATAGTAGTCTTTGAGTCGATTCTTCGAGAATAGTCCATTGTAACATCTAAAATTCCTTGTTCAACTACTGGCAAAGAGGAGAAAAAGTACTCCATGGAAAGATTGCGTTGGTGTTGTACTGTAAAGAATACCGAATCCAACTTCAAATCTCCTATTGGCATCAAAACTCTGATTTCACCATTCGAATCAACTGTGTAATTCCAAGAAGTCCCCTGATTGATATCGAAGGAAACCTCGACTTCCGATTGAATCATTTCATATCCATCTACATCCAATGAACCAGTATGATGTTCGTTCAAATTAATATCTTCCCAGTTAGTTGAGATTTCAACCCAACCTCCTGTAG
>VMHT01095899.1_pt1 | contig 41693 bp, 59 predicted proteins | sample 4693611 | NCBI WGS metagenome assembly VMHT01 (sample SAMN12280063, study PRJNA550983) | marine metagenome | isolation source: seawater sampled from same location over 5 years 0.02-0.2 micron viral filtrate | place: USA: collected off the coast of southern California halfway between the port... ...
CCTGTTTCACCTTCTGCAGTTGAGCGAAATACTGCTGCCACGTCATTCTCGCCCTCAATGTCAGCTTTTGCTGCAAAGTAAAGATACCTACGATTTGCTTGTGATTCACCTGCAAAGGCATCTTTTAAATTCTGAACTGTTTTGCTTTCACTTAATTCCATACATTCCTTCTCTTTTGGCAGAAACGGGCGGGAGTGACCCCGCCCAACTAGCTAGTGTGATGCTGCGGCTAATAACATTGCAAAGAATACTCCATAACAGTATATTGCTTCGCATAGATAGCCATCACAGTTAGCTAGACGCTTCCTGACCTTCTTGTACATTTTTTCACTCGATATTTATCATCTTAGGTCTATCCTCGTCTGGCACTACTTCGTCCAGATCAATACACAGGAGACCTCTGTTCATGTAAGCTTTCTTGAGCTGCACATGCTTGTGTAACGTAAATGTTCGCACAAACTCTTTTCCACTCAACCCCTTGTATACATATGACTCGCCGTCTTTTTCCGTCAGCTTACATAAACCTTTTACGGTCAAGACATCTTTATGCTGTGATATTTCGATATCGGATTTGTTCCAGCCTGGAACTGCTATCTCGACTCGATACCCAGCGTCTGTCTTTACGATATTATATCGAGGGTATGCCCCATCAATATTCGGGTTTACATTCTCAAAACGGTCAAACCCCAAAAAGAATTTTGGGAAGTCTGCCACATTCAATCTTGCTAGATTGTTCATAGTTTTCTCCTTGTGCCCTTTCGGTACACTCTGTGGATCCTTTCGGCATCCGGTTTAGTTGTGGGCGTTAAAGGTGCTCCGACCTAATCTTCAGTAAACTCAATAACTCCTTGAGCCTCTAAGTAATCTATAGCATGTTCAATACCCGCCTTGTGCCCTGCTTTAAAGCTACCGTACGCGCATCCAATCATACATATTATTACTGTTATTATTTGTAGTTCAAACACGCTAATTAACTCCATTGCTTAATTCCTTAAGGCCGTTACTGTTACAGTCATATATTATACACGCAGACACTTCATATGTCAAGAATTATTTTTAGAAGGAGAGAAATAAAAAATAGTACTTGACATAAAAGGTTAATTCCATTATAATACTACAATGAAAAATTATAGAAGGCGACCCTGGACGTACGAAGAGCGTACCCTCCTGGCAAATAAATATCATTTTTGTAAAGAAGCAGAGCTAAGTGAGATGTTTCCAGATCGTAGCTATAATTCATGTGTAAAACAGGCTAAATATCTGAGGGATAGAGGATGGGTATTCAAAAAGCCATAGCAGCAGCACTGGGAGTATCTTTACTACTCTCTCCAAAAGCTGTAGCTGAAGAACTAGATGTTCGAAAAGAATTGTACTGTCTTGCAACAAATATCTACTTTGAGAGTAGAAATCAACCCCAGGTTGGAAGAGTTGCAGTAGGACAAGTAACGATGAACCGTATGAACTCACCAAAGTTTCCAAATACTGTGTGTGAGGTGGTGAAACAAGCTAGATATTATCCGAGTGGAAGAATTGATTTACATTCATGCCAATTTAGTTGGTACTGTGATGGCAAGTCAGATGCTATAAGGAATCAGAAAGCTTGGGATGATAGTATGTACTCTGCTTTATTTGTGTACACTTCAGATCCACTTTTAGACATTGTAGATGGTGCTCTTTGGTATCATGCAACCTACAGTAGCCCTGCATGGGCAAAGCATTTTGAAAAAACAGTTCAAATAAATGAACATATCTTTTATAAGGAGAAAGAACAATGAGAGAGCCAGAACAGGGTGAACTATTCAGCGATGATTTCGTTCATGACGTATACCTAATAGAAACTGATGCAGAAGCATTAGCCTCAGCAGGGTTTCATACTAATGAAGAAAGCTACAATGAGCAAAATTGGGACGATATAGTTTATGGGAATTAATGAAAATAACAGTTAGAAATGGTAATGTAGAAAGCGCTTTGCGTGTACTCAAAAGAAAAACGAAAGAGTCTCTTATTGATCTTCGTTCAAAAGAGCACTACGAAAAGCCCTCTGCAAAGCGAAATAGAATGAAACAGGCCGCAAAAGTGCGCGAAAAGAAACGGATTAGAGACCAAGGATTAAAGTGCAAATCACCAAAGAAATAATAGAACTCTGGCATCAGCACGTTTTCGGAGATTGGATAAAAGAGATCGAAGTAGAATGGGAAACCGTTGAGGAAGGCTTAATTACTGCAAGACTAGAAAACAAAGAAAAGTATTGCAGTCACCTAAAGCAGGGTAAAGATAGAATGTATGGCCAAGTAATTATGGCTCTTACGGATACCATGTCATTCATGGTTCTATATACTACCCCAATAAAACCGCTAGGAACTCTTACACAGCACAGCTCTTTTATAGGGGCAGCAAAAGGGCCGTTCTTTAAGATAGAATGCTGTGTAAAGAAACTTGGTAAAAGAATATCTCATGTAGAAACTACATGGCATGATAGCGAAGATACTTTAGTGTTTCACTCTGTATCTAGCTTTACAATGATGGAAGAAAAATGAAAGTAAAAAGCATACCAAAAGCTACTAACTTTGAGTTAGTTGGAGACTTCATGGAAGCTTTCGGTCAAGATGTTTATATAGAACCTACTTGGCCTGACTTTTCTACTCGTGAGCTGAGATTAGAACTTATACAGGAGGAGGTAGATGAGCTTGGAGAGGCTATGGAACAACGAGACATGGTGGGCATTGCAGATGCACTTACTGATATTCTCTACGTTGTATATGGCGCTGGCCATGCTTATGGTATCGACTTAGGTGAGTGCTTTCAAGAAGTACATGCAAGCAATATGTCAAAGCTCGGAGAAGATGGAAAGCCGATACGAAGAGAAGATGGAAAGATACTTAAAGGACCAAATTTCTTTGAGCCAGACTTGGAGACGTGTTTGTGATTAACTATTTAGAGTTATTTATATTCACTACTTTTACTATTTTTGGAATGGTATCAGCACTATACTTTCCTATTGCTTGGGTGGAGAAACGGTGGCCTTTTCGTATAAAGAAAGGCGGTAAAACCAACTCTGGAGCAAAGTTTGGATGAGGAAACTAAAATGGGTTTAGGACTTATGGATGGCTTTCCTGCTGCGCTAGAGTTCTGGGAACACTGGTGTAAAAGTGAAGGTGACATAATTGGAACTGAGAAAGGGTACCCATGCAACTGGTGTGGGGCCGAGGAAAAGGAAGATGATGAAGAATAGGATGATGTGGTTCTTTTATAGTTGGGATACTATAATGAGCTTAAAATACAATCCCATAAGATTTATTGGAGATGTAAGTTTACAATGCTACTATATGATTGTACTCTCAATTATTTGGACTATGGCTTTTTGTAGTATGATAGCTGGGTGGTCAGGAGTTTTACCACTTATCGTAGGACACGTAGCTGTAATCTTTGCACTCTTTTTTACTTACGCTATCTTTTATGATGCAAGAAAAGACGGAAAAGGTTGGTTTCTAACTTGGGATCGTTCTTACAAGATGTCAAAGTCTTACAAGAACAAAGACCGCAGCAAGAATGCTTGCAAGTGGGATCTGGAGCAGGAAGCATGAAAGTAACGAGATACAAGCATAAGCTGGAGCGTACATTTTATGTAACTCCAGCACTTGTCTGGGAATGGTCGTATACAAACTCTACAAATAAGCAAAAGGCCTACACCGTGGGTCTTGAGTTTGCAAAATGGGGTTTTTATATGGATCTTATCTTCGGCGGAGATAAGAAGTCTTAGCAACTCTTTCAGTTGCACACTTCGGGCAGAGCACCGTGTTAAAAAGAAAAGCAAAGTGAAGGACGGGACCTGTGTAATTACAGCCCCGTCCTTTGCATTTTAGGTGATTAGGATCTAGCTTCATTTTGTAGCTCTTTCAGTCGCCATGCTAACGACTACTGACGCTTAAAAGCGTTCTCTCATTTTTACCAATCTCTTTTCTGGTTTTGAATTGATTCTATTCCCGCTACAATCTCTGCCCAGGGCGGGTTCTCTTCAAAATGTTTTTCGAGTTCTTTCATATCGAGCACTGGCTGCTTTAGAGCTTCCATCATGTACTCGAGATCGTTTTGCAACTCTTCTACACTTTCTCCGTAGGGCTTCATTGGATTTTCTGTCATGCCTTTGATCTTTCCATCATCGTCGTAGTAAACTTCATACAGTTGTAGAAATTCACCTTCAGGTGCTTTTTCCGAAACAATACGGTAGTTCCAAGTCATTCATACTCTCCTAATTCTTCATCTGTAAACACATAACCTATACCAGAAAGAAACTGCTGAAAGGCTTGCATTAGTTGGTCTCTGGTAGCATCCTCTGAGTCTATTTCCATTCTGAGTTTTTCTACTGCAGTGTATTTTTCATTTTTTATCGTCGTGTAATTAATTGTTATCATTTGCTTTTCGCTCCTGTTCGTTTATGTGGTCTGTCAATATTTTTTCGAGTCCTGCATTCAACAATAGTTTCAATGCAGAAGCATCTAAGTCTAGCACTATATTTGCAGTGCCGTCTTCATTCTCTATAACTTCTATAACTTCTATAACTGGCAGTGTTTCTTCACTTTCCAAAACGTGTCTCCTATTTAAAAACAAAACTTTTATACATTACCTGATTGCCGCTCTACAAGTTGTATCTCTTACCTACTCAAAAATAGTACTTTATTTATGCCAAAAAGTGTGGTAAAATATATAACATATTTGATGAACAATCAAGTCAATCGTTAATTTACTCATCCAGCAGATTGGAGTTTTAATTAGAGCGTTAATACTGAGGAGCGAGCCGCCAGGCGAGTGCCTCTCAGTATAGCTCTTAATTAAACCGACAATCATCAATCTCACTCTAATTCGCTTCAACTGAAGTAAGAATTACGACAACCACAAGGACCGTGATAATTAAATATCTTGTTACGGGTCTCATTCCTTCTTTCCACCTTTCTCAAAATTCGTCTTAATTTCACGCAATTCGCGATTATTTTTTCGCTTTAAAATCTCTTTTGCTTGTCGTATTGCCCCAGTAACTACAGGGAATTTTCTTGAATCTTTAGAAATTATACGCAAGGTATAAAACATGGTATCATAGTTCGAGTTATGTGGTAGAGCACCAACCTCTTCCCAGATTTCAACTGTAGTAGAACCGTCTTCCCAACTTTCAACTAATTTTGGTAGTTTATTCACCCGTAGAGGCTCCTTTTAAGACTTTCAAAACATTCTTTGGGGCTTTCTCCAACCCCGCTAAGACCCCGGGCGAGATACCCAAAGCTTCTGCTAATTCTGCTACTAGCTCAACTTTGGTCACTGGGGATTCGCCTGTCTTCGTCTTGTAGACGGAACGGCGGTACACTCCTTCTCGGCTTAACTTTCCGATTATAGACTTAGGAGTCTTGTCTAGTTCTTTTGCCAATCTTTCTACTGTAATACGTGTTGGCTTGTTCGTATATTCATCGACCATGTACTTGGTCTGATCTTCCGTATAGTTCACTAGTCCTCCGGATATTCTGTTAATAGTGTTTGTAGTTTCTCTGTGACTGATGCGAGTTTTTCAACTTCGCTGTCAATTGCTCCCAATATATCTGGGTGCTCTCCAATCCCAACGGGGTTTTTCAAATAAACGTCAATGTTCATACGGTGGTATTCCATTTCTCCACTATACTTAGCTTTCAACGCATCTAGTATTCTACTTTTCATTTCTTCTCCAACTCTTCTGGATCGACCAAATGTATACTGATCTTTCCTGTTACTGTATCGCGAACCATTCCAACATAAGGACAGTAATCCAACCACTCAAGTGGAACATTGTCCTCACCAACTTCTTCGATATACAATATCATTAGCTTTTGGTAAGAATCCTCCATTTCATGTGTCTGATTCTGTATCGTTTCCATTCCTTTTCGTACTTTGTCCATCGCATCGTACATGTCTCCAAGAGAGTCACGCATCTCATTCATGCTGTCTTCCAGCTTTGATTTCAAAGTTTTATCAGGGAATTGAATAATATCGCCCATTAGTGTCTCCTACACTGTGTAGTTAATTACGTGTGAGTTTGTAACTGTTTGCAGCTTACCGTTAATGTCGTAGATTGTTACATTATACACTGTTGAGTGCACTTGTGTAGTTCCAGGCTCAGTGCCTTCGTACACCTTTGTAACGACATCTTGGCGTGTGGTAGTGGTAGGAATGATAGCTCCTACACTAGGTATAATATCTGGCATGTAACTTCTCCTCATTTACCTATATTATAAGGGACATGAAGAAAAAAGTCAAGAAATTTTTTTGAATAGGTATAAAAAAATGCCCCAAGGCTTGGACACCTTAGGGCATTTCTCCAGTTGAGTACTCTTCGTTTATCTCACCTCACGATGAGCGAAGCGGGCTACCTAAATTAAGCGGTGGCTCCTGCTAGCTAGTCAGGACTAGGAATTACGATCCTCGATGACTCCGTCGGCTTCCGGCTTTCATGCTTTCGCGATATCCGGTTTAGCTACTGACCTCCTTTTAGTTAGATGAGTGGGGTCCCTCCTACTTCCTCCACTCGCAAGCGAATCACAGACAGTACATATCGCTTCCCTACTCTGGATTGTGGGGATATGCCCAGAGTGTAATTTACACACAAACATAGGAATTAATACCAGTTATGTGTGGACTACTTATCGAATGAGTCAAACGGGGATGACACTTTAACGATGTCTCTCATCCCATGGAGTAGAACGACTGGTTTTAGGCACTGCCCAGTCACAGTGGGGTCGTACAAACACCCTGCAGGTCGCCCATGGCCGATACTGCTCCCTAAATTTGAAAAGATATTATCTCAAAAAATAACCTTTCTGTCAACAATTATTTTTGTTATCCTACTAAATTTCCTATTTTTCGGAAAGGTACTGGATAACCGTTTGTATCGTAAATCGTTTTCACACTATCACGACCTTCGCGAACAAAGCCACCAAGAATGTCATAGCTCATGCCTTCTCGTCGACTTACGCAGCGGATAGGAAATACTTCCTGCTCTCCAAGCATACGCTTACGGCTCACTTTCTTTTGTGATGCAATACGTGCGGGTTTCTTGCCTCTAGCCATTTACATTCTCCTTTGCTACTTTTGCTGCGGCAGCGCTCATTGCTCGGTTTTGAACCAGCCAAGCGATATCTTCAGCAGTTGCTAATTGTGCTCTCAAGATAAAAGCAAGTGCTTCTTCAGACTTGAGACCCTCGCTCATCATGCCACCATGCATCATGAACAATTCAAATTGTGAATCTGTCATACTGTTCTCCCTTAATATGCGTATATTATACAGGCTTACGCATTTCATGTCAAATCTTTTTTGTGGACTAGGAGGTCGGAATCGAACCGACGTACACGGAGTTGCAGTCCGTTGCGTAGCCTCTCCGCCACCCCTAGAAATTAAACTTAGAAAACATACTGGGCTGGGGTCACGATTTTCTTCTCCCCGATCTTTTCTGACATATCCATCCCTACGAGGGGACAGTCGCGGTCTTCCCAGTATGCTTACTAAGTGGCTCTCCTTTTGATAACAAGGCGAGAGCCTCTCCCCGTCTAGCTTATGCTGCTAGAGAATAAACGTCGTCATTGGCGTTTGTAGTTTTTCTTACGTTTACGGTAGCTTGCACACCGATTCTCCACTAACCTGAGATTGCTTGTCGAAACCATGCTCCCCCATCAAAAGCACACTGTTGCTCAAGGATGCGATCCTACATAGACTTACTGACGCTTGCACGTTCTCAGTGTGCTTTTGGTGGAGGAGGGGGGAATCGAACCCCCGTCCACTCAATCCTACTTTAGCTTCACCGAATTAGTTAGCCTCGGCGTTAGTCTCAACGATAGCCAACAAAGTCATTAGGTCAGACTTGGTAGCTTTGCCCAAAGAAGGCAAGCTGAGATCAGTACCAAGAGCATTTTGAATTTGCTCTACCAATTCGTCTTTGCGAACTACAGCAACACCTGCTTTGGTCGTGCTACGCTTTGCAGGAACGTAGATGCCGATGTTGGACAGCTTAGAAATAATGCTGCGCTTTGGCTTGCTGAATTGAGAAGCAAGTGCTTCTACAGTTGCCATTGTAGGCTCAGCTTCGTACTGGTCGGTCATAGATGAAACCATTTCGTCCGTGTAGTTAACTGCTGAATCTGCCATATTTTTTCTCCCGAATGTTTGTTTGTTTAAGTGTCTATTATACAAGCCAAAGGTTAAAATGTCAAGAACTTTTTTCACTTTTCGTCTCCAGTATATCGCAGAGTTTTGTGATAAGAGCTAGTCGTCCCTCTGGCTTGTTGTTGTAGTTAATTGTATACCAATTGTTAGTCGTTGTCAATACCCTTTCTTTGAGTAGGGTCATCTCATCGTAATATGATAATGCTCGCTCGTCGTTTGGGGACAACTTCCAAAACTTGAGCGGGGATACTTTCCTCTCAGCCAATCTGCTAGCCTGTTCTTCCTCACTGATAGACAGCCAGAACTTAATCATTCGAACAGGAGCTTGTGCTTTCTCCCAAAAATTTACATCTTCCATGAAATCTTGATACTGGTCGTTAGAGCACCAGCCATTGATCTTTTGTACCATTGCTCTTGAGTACCAAGATCGGTCGTAGAATACCATCTGCTTGCCTGATGGCATTTTGGTACCCCAGTAATCTAGCCAGTTTTCCATAGTTTTTGGACTAGGTTTGGCAGATAGCTGTACACCAAATTTGCTTACAGGCAAGTAGTGGGTAACCTCTCGGATCGTAGATGATTTGCCCGCAGTATCACGACCTTCAAGCACAATCGCAGTAGGACCGAAGTCTTTTGACATTACGATTTGGTTGAGCCGAGCCTGCTGGGTTTCTAATTTATTCATCTATTCTCCTAAAGTATGCGTATATTATACAACCCTAAGCATTGTTTGTCAAGAACTTTGTGGTATTTCCTCCCAAAAGAATTCGTCGCCAAACATTGCTTCTAGCACTTCTTCTAGACTGCCCTCTGCCAGACGGTCGTCATCTTCTAACAGCTCTTCTCTTGCGTTCGCAATAAGGTTGTGCCAGTCCAAGCTCGTGTAGAACTTAAACGATTGGTCTGCGATGTCGAAGCTAACGTGCGTGTATTTCATTTATCTGTTTCCTTAAATTATGCAACTATTATACAACCCCAACCCTCTCTTGTCAAATGTATTTTGCGGAATTGCTCATAAAACATCGCAAAGTTATTCCCGGGGGCCGCGCGCGGGGTTTTTCTGTCAAGTTTTATTTTGCCCAAATCTTCCAAAATTTGCCAAGATTTGCCACGCTTTTGCGGGGTCTGCGCCAATTATACACTATTATCGTCCCCGTCGCAAGACCTGCCCAATCAAAATAAATTGCACGCAACCCCGCAAAAAGACTTGACAAATCGCAGCACTGCGCGTATAATCGGCGCCCGGCCCATTTTAAGGTCGAAAATCGACTTTGCACTGGCGCAGAGAGACTTGCCCAATCTAAAAAAATTTTGTCCACACCCGCAAAAAAGACTTGACATTGGTCGCTTTTGCACGTATTTTGGCGCAAGGAACACCTTCGGTTTTGCACATCGTTTTCCCACTGGCGCCCCCGCGCCAAAATCGCGTTGTCAAGCGATCTGGCTGCGGTGGGGGCGGGGAGTGTTCCACGTGGAACAGTCTGGGGGAGGCGCGAGCCTAGCCTACCCTGAGAGGATAAGCCAAGCGACGCCTAACAACAAGGCTATGTCGGCGGAGACGGAATAGGCCATATAGACCGCAACCAAAATTTTCCAGAGCCGCGAGTTTTTCTTTTCCTGTTTCATAGTCCGAGCATCCATTTTGCAGAAGGGCTTTTTGCCATACCAGCCGCCAACAGTTTTTCTCTGCTGGTAGGGCTGGCGATGATAGTTGCTAGAATCGCGCCTTCGTAATCGCGGGCATCTTCCAGCGCGGTGTGAGGTTCGACGGGTAAGGTCGGGTCAACGAATCGCGCAACATGGTCGGCCTTGCTAGATAGCTGGCCGCCCTTGGTGAACCAATCGTTCTCATGGCACGCCTGAGCGTAGTCGTCGGTTGAGACGATAACCGCCTTGGCCGCTTGCATCAAATCGAAGCGATTAGCAAAAATGCCCAAGTCGATGCCGGTATTGCGGCATTTGCCCCAATCGAAACCGATATTGTAAGCGGTCAAGATTGGCGAGAAAGTCGCAGCCATCTCAGCCAGCCAACGATTGACATAAGCCGGAGTCGCGATAGCGCGGTCGCCATTCGCAACCATGCCCTGATATTTTCGCAGGGTATGCTTGGGGTTGCCGAGCGACCAATGAAAATCAGTCGCGCCGAAAATGCCCTCGATGAGAACGCCCAACGATGCCGCTACGTTGCCTTTGCGGTCGATAACAACCGCGCCGAAATCCGCTACCCGATCATCCGACGTTGTTTCAACGTCGACGATGAGGTAATAGTGTTTGAGAGTGATTCTCATTATGCAATGCTCCTTTGAATGTATGCGTTATATTGTACCGGATCAACCACGCGAAGTCCAACGCCGCGTAGAGTATTTTGAACGTCGATTGAATCGTCAAACATGATTGAATCGTGCGCGAATTGAACCCAGTTCACGCCCATTGCTGCCGCCATGCCGCGCAGCTTGGTTAGCTTAAGCTCGCCGCATGGTCGGGCATCGCCCTCGCCTATGCGATGGATAACAGGCCCGCCATTGGGGAGCAAACCCTGCAAGCGTAGGAAGGCAAAATCTGCCTTGCCCATCACGCGGCTAGTGCAAACCCAAACGTCCAAGCCATCTTGAATCGCGGTCTGCATCTTGCCAGCCAACGGAAGCAATCCGTCGCGCATGATGTTGCCAACGGTATTGAGCCGCCGCCAATCGTCAAGGGAGCCGTCCCCTTGTCGGTGGGACGAATCAACAACCGTCCCGTCAAGATCAAAAATGAATCGCATAAAAATATCCTCCAATACCGATTATGTTTAAGAAAACCAGATTATAGCATTCTTTGCGTATAGCTTGCAAGGTCAATAATCCGAGTCCGACGATAGCAAGCGCCTTGCCTTCCGTCGTGTCGATGATGAAGGGAGCGCAGCATAACGCTGCTGCTCCCAACCAATCTGCTAAGGTGCGAAGCAATCTCATTTAAGATTGCTCAGGACGACATCAAGCTCGGCCTTAGTGAGATCGCCAGCGCGATCAGGCAAAGCAACCGCCTGACGAATAGCATCCGTCAGCTCGGCTTTGGTGATGCCCTTGGCAACTCGCGCCTTGGGCGATGCCTTGACATATTCCAAGCCAAGATGCTTGGCCTTGGAAATGACCGAGCGATGGCTAACGCCAAAGTCAGCCGCGAGATCCTTAGCGGTCTCTAGGTTAAGCGGAGCCGCCGCTTGCAGTTTGGCAACCATTGCCGGAGTGTAGTTAGACATAGAAGTCTCCTTAGTTAGTGTTCGAGTATTATAGCAAATGGAGCGAGTGAGTCAAATACCGATTTGGAATAAGCTTATGCTTTTTCGGCATATAGGCGGACGATCATGAACGCCAGAGTAACTAACAGAAAAGCTAAGGCGATGCAGGCAAAGCCGAGAACCTGAGTCAGCCAATCGCCGCCGCCCGTAACAAACAGCCAGCCGCTAATAGCCGTGACGCTAACAATAATTGTTAGCATGACAGAAGAAATAATAACGCCGATATAGTAAAGCATGGGAAGCCCCTTTCATTGATTCAGCCTATAGCTTAAGGCATCCCGCCGCGCTTGTCAATTGTTTTTGCCTATCAATAGGGGGGCGGTTAATAGACCTTGCCTATCGCCGCGCCGCGGGCGTACTCCACACGTACAACTTGGGGTATTTTTGACTTCATAATTTTGTAACGAAATTGTCATGTCTCATTCATAATAAAAATAGTATTTGACAATTTAGCCCTCCAGTGGTATAATATTCCTCGAAATCACCAATGATTTCAAAGAATTCTAAAAGGAGAATATCGTGAAACTTGCAATCGTAGCTGCTGCTGCTTTAACTCTTGCTCTACCCCTGTCTGCAACCGCCTCTGAAAAACTGGATCTTACTTTCACAAAAATGGAAGATGGAACTTACTGCGGTAAATTTTATAGAAATCGCTGGTCGAATGACATGAAGTATCAATGCCGAACTCAAAAAGAATGGGAAAAACTGGGAGTAAAGTTTCCTCAGCCTAAAACAGAAAAAGTAATTCTAGGAGAGCCCGACCTAGAACCAGATCAAGCAGTAGCTTAATACATAAAAGGGCTCTTCGGGGCTCTTTTTTACCCCTACCTAAAAATAAATCTTGACTTTCGAGTCTTTTTGTCCTATAATTCTTCTCATGGCTAAAGAATTAACCACAATCTCTCCAGAGGGACTTGAAGTAGCTAACTCGTACCTAACTTTCGGAAATATCCGTGCGGTTGTCGAGCAGCTTGGCGTACAAGAAAACAAAGTAGTCGAGCTGTTGAACAAGCGCGAAGTAAAAAAGTACATTGACACGGTGTACTTAGACATGGGTTACCGCAATAAAAACAATATTGCTGGCTTACTTGACGAAATGATTGAGAGCAAACTTGAAGAAGCTAAAGAAAGTGGGGTATACTCCAATAAAGACTTAGCTGACTTGCTCCAAATGGCCCATAAGATGAGAATGGATGAGATAAAAGCACAAGCTGATCTACAAAAAGCAGAAGCTACAAACGTAAAAAGCCAAACAAATGTACAAATAAATGAGGGACTACCCTTCGGCCAGGGCAACTACGGTAAGCTCATGGATAAGTTGTTGAAAGATGTCTGATGAAGAGCTAACCGAACTAAAGACGGAATTTTTAGTACATGAAAAAGAGTGCGCTGAAAGATGGAAAACAACCTTCAATCGTCTTGATGATATTGATGGCCGTTTGGATAAAATTTTTCAAGTAATTATTGGAGGTGGAGCAACAACCATAGTATTCTTACTTGGTTTGATCTCTACCGTAGTGCTAAACAATTGGTCATAAATGAAATGGTTGCCACTGAAGACCGCATTAGGCATACTGATAATACTAGCATATTTTTTGCTAGCAGTACCTGCCTTTGCAGATACCGAAGACCCTGATCAAAGACCAAACGACTTATACGAACCGGATCCAGATTTACCCAATGAAGGAGGTGAAGATAGTACAAACTCAGGTGATAATGAAGGCGCTGAACAAGACGGCAGCCTTAACACCAACAATCAGAATAGTACAGTAAATAGTAATAATACTACTAACTCAAAAACATACAATGGAGCCGGTAGTTCTGGTATGCCTGTATACTCAGCAATTTCACCAAGCTATATGAGTACAGGACCAGAAACTTGTTTTAGAGGCAACAGTCAAGGTCTTCAGTTACCGAGTATTGCACTCAGTAGAGGCGGGTATAAAGAAGACCCAGAGTGTAACAGACGAAGAGATGCAAAAGTTTTAAGCGACCTCGGAATGAAAGTCGCCGCAGTAGCGAGAATGTGTCAAAATCCGGAAGTATGGAGAGCCATGTTTATATCAGGCACTCCCTGCCCAGTTTTACAGGGTGGCAAGTTGATAGTAGGAAAGCGTGCTTACTTAACGCTAAAGACTTTACCAGCTTTGCATATCCCAGACTATGAGAAGAAAAAAGACTGGTATAATGATGTACTAGGGATTGGAGTTGAAAATGAACAAGCTGAGAGTGGCGATACTCGTTCTATTTCTGAGCGCTTCAGGAGTAGTGAAGGCGGACCCGCTGAATGACTTAGTTAACTCAAGTCAAGCAGTAGTGGATCAATTGAATATCGGATATAAAACAGTTGCAGGTTTGCAGTACAACGCAAATCTAGGTTACATGTCTGATGGTACAATGGCAGATGCTGCAAAGATTTCAGAAGCACAAAGAGTTGCATATAATGATGCATTAAGTGCAATGGCAGATATGGAGTTCTATACTGCCCAAGATTTCTTGATGGATCAAGGAGAGATAGCAATTGCAAATATGGAAACAGCTATTGAAACCTTTACAGAAGCGGCAACAGAGATAGCAGTCATACTAGAAGTGACTACAATGGCCGAAGAGGCAGCACAAACAAATAGTGACCCAGAAATGCAAGCGGTTGCAGAGTTTGCAGAAGCAAATGAAGCAGCTCTTACACTTCAAGCAGAAACAGTAACTGAGTATAATGACTCCTTAGAAGACGTAGAAGGTTACGCACAAGAAGCAGCAGCATACATCGGTGTTGCAAATGATGCAGACTCTGTAGCTTTCTTTGATAATAGCGCAGAGCAAGCAGATTCTAGTTTTGTTGATGAGGTTACAGCAACGTTTAGTACTACAAATAACTGGGTAAAGCTTGACTTTGAAAATGCAAACTGGGCTTCTGCAGTATATTTTGACGGTACGAATAGTTTAGATTTGTATAAGTCAAGCACTGCAATACTTCAAGATGGAGCGAATGATACTTATTATACAAGCAGCCCAAGTTATGTAGGCTATGAATGTTTCTTCTACGGAACAGGATGTGAGTAAAAATGTCTATAGAAGATACCGAGATAAAGGTAGGTGGCGTAAGCTTCAAGGGAATGCACATAGCGATAGTGTTCGGCATTATTTCAAGTATTGCTGGGGCTATATGGACGGCCAGTTCTATTTACTCAAGATTAGAAGCGGTGGAGGCATACGAGATACCAGACGTGACCCCTCTGACGGAGCAGGTCCACCTGATAAAACAAGAACTCGAAGACAACGATATCAGCAAATTGCAAGGAAATCTCGCAACTTTACAGGCTAATCTTCAGACAATAATGCAGCAGCAGCAACAGCTCCTACTTATTCAAGAAAGAGTAGTAGAAGCAGAAAAGACTGTCACTGAGATGGAAACGGAAGTTGAAAAAGCAGAACTAGCTGTTCAACGTATTGATAAGTTTGATGAGTACTTAAAAACTCTTGAAGACAAGTTCAAGAAAATTGATAAAGAGATAGACGATCTCTGGGAGGGCTTAGATGCCCTAGCAAACCCATTAGGGTAGGAGTAAATATGGCACAGGTAATGAAAAAAGCAGATGGATGGGAAGTTTTAGACGAGAATGGTCGTCATCTATTTGATACAGAAGCAGAAGCAAAAGCACATGTAAGTGGTAGTTCTGCACCTGTTGAGAAAGAAGAAGAGGTCGAAGAGTAAATGGCTGTCCGTCGAAAAAGAACGGCGGCCAAAAAGAAAAAGCCGGTACCCACAAATAAAAAACTTTATGCGAGAGTAAAAGCTCAAGCAAAGCGGAAGTTTGCTGTGTATCCTTCCGCGTATGCAAATGGTTGGCTTGTGAGAACTTATAAAGCCAAGGGCGGTAAATACCGCATGGGATAAACTATGCCTTCACACTACGGAAAGAAAAAGCCTATGGGCAAAAAGAAGCCTAAAAAGAACGGTAAGAAGAAGAAAGGTTTAACAGCTAAGCAAAAGAAGCTCCCTCCAGCTCTTCAGAAAGCAATTCTGAAAAAGCAAAGAGGCCGCTAATGCCTGGTATCCAAGTACCGGCAGGATACAAGAAAAGCATGGCAAAGAAAAGACGTAAAGCACCGAGAGGCTATCATTACATGCCAAACGGTAAACTTATGAAAAATTCTGCTCATAAGAAGAAGAAAAAGAGGGGCAAGAAAAAGGGCTGAGGGAGATAACTATGGCAAAGCCTCGTGGAGGTTTAACAAGATGGTTCAAGGAGAACTGGGTTGATCTAGGACGACCAAAAAAGGGCGGCGGCTTTGAAAAGTGCGGTCGCAGCAAATCTGGATCAAAAAAGTATCCTAAATGTGTACCGGCTGCAAAAGCAGCTCGTATGACTCCCTCTCAAATAAAATCTGCTGTTCGTCGAAAGCGAGCAGCAGGTAACCCTCCTGGGAAGCCTACAAATGTGAGTACATTTGTTAAAAAGAAAAGGAGACAAAGGCGTGCCCGTAAGAAAGGTTAAAGGTGGATATAAATGGGGAACGTCAGGCAAGACGTATAAAAGAAAGAAAGATGCCATGAAACAGGCTCGAGCTATCTACGCTAGTGGATACAAAGGAAAAAAGCGTGGCAGTAAGAAAGCGAAAAAGAGATCCTAGATTAAAGCGTGCTGGAGTTTCTGGTTTTAATAAACCAAAGCGTACTCCAAGTCATGCAAAAAAGTCACATATTGTAGTGGCAAAAGTTGGGGATAAAATTAAAACAATTCGATTTGGGCAGCAGGGAGCAAAAACTGCTGGTAAGCCCAAAGTTGGAGAGAGTGAGGCAATGAAGCGAAAGAGAGCTTCATTTAAAGCTCGTCACCGTAAAAACATTGCCAAAGGCAAAATGTCAGCAGCTTACTGGGCTGATAAGGTGAAGTGGTAGTGATCGCTGAAGTAACCGCAGTTATAGGTGCGCTCAATGCGGTCAACGGAGCTATTAGTACTCTAAAAGAAACAAAGAGTAATGTAGATAGCATCTCTAGAGTTTTTGGAAGAGTTACACAAGCTGCAAGCGGTCTTGCAGAAGTTGAAGAAAAAGTAAGAACAGGAAAACTTGTTCTTAGCACTACTGATGCCATGAAAATTTCTATGGCAAAGAAACAAGTTGCAGACTATGAAAAGCAGCTAAAAGACTTATTCATTTACTCTGGTAACGGAGATATGTATAAGGAAATGAAAAAAATACAGATTACTTCTATACAAGCAGCAAAGAAAAGAGCAGCAAAAGCAAAAGCTGCTACTGTTGCAAAGAATAAACAGACTAAAGATGAAGTAATGGTTCTTGCAATTACTATAGTTGTTTTAATACTAACTGTTAGCGGCGGATTTTTATGGACAGTACTACGATGAATAAGCGTTTAGAAAGAGATTCCGAGTATGCAGCATATGATACCGACGGCGATGGTATCGTTACTGATGAAGAGTTGGAAACAAGTAAAGAGCTGCAACAATTAAAGTTAGCTCATGATAAGGCAGATGCACAAAGAGCTATGGCTTGGTTTGCTTTATTTGGTATGTTATTGTACCCATCTTTAATTGTGATTTGTTCTTTAGTCAGATTAGATACTGCAGCGGCTATATTAGGGGATATAGCAAGTGTGTATTTTGTAGCAATCGCTGGCTTAGTTGCAGCATTTTTTGGAGCATCAGCATGGCAATCGAAAAAATAAAAAGAATAGCAGAAGACTTAAAAGAAAACTTTGAATATGTATCAGACCAGCGACAGTATGGAAAAAGAGAAGCTTGGTACATAATGAAGCCAGATCCTCTTGCAAAAGACTGGCCTGTTTATAGGGGTGACTGTGAAGATTTTTCACTTACAGTTTTATACCATTACGTAGATAAAAGCTGGCTAAAGTTTTGGTATTATTTAATTACTTATAAAGCACACATGAGATTTTGTTATGTAGATACTCCTGATAGAGGGCACGCTGTTCTTAACTTCGGGGACGTCTACATTGATAACATCTTTGGTACGACAACTACTAAAGATGAAATGGAGACCAGGGGATATGTCTTCAGGACACCATCCTGGTTATACTTTGCACCGACAACAGTAGCAATTAAGCTTCTAATAGGAAAGTTATGGAAAAGTCAAAGAAAAATAAGCCAGTAGTATACATAGAAGAATATAAGAAAAATATTCGGCCTCCTAAATCAGAAGAGTACTTAACAGAGCTAGAGTACTGTAGACGATACAGCAAAACGAGATCCATGGGACAAGACTAAATGTCAATAGAAATTAGCCGCAAAGATATCTTTGCAGAGTATATAGCAGATTACTGCCAGGAAGGTAAGTTTTTGAAGCTTCCAGTAGAGCCCTATATGGACTTACTGGGAATCACACCCCTGCCTTCTCAAGTAGCAATCATAAATGCTATAAATAATCCAAAATATAGATTCGTCTGCGCGGCAATTTCACGAAGGCAAGGAAAAACATATATAGCCAATATTATAGGGCAACTAGTTTCGCTTGTACCTTCGTCCAATATTTTGATTATGTCTCCGAACTATGCTCTCTCGCAAATCTCTTTTGATTTGCAAAGAACTTTGATAAAACACTTTGATCTAGAAGTAGTTAGAGATAACGCAAAGGATAAAGTGATTGAAATATCAAACGGATCTACCATACGCATGGGATCAGTAAATCAAGTGGACTCATGCGTTGGTAGATCTTACGACCTAATTATCTTTGACGAAGCAGCTCTTGCTGATGGGAGAGATGCTTTCAATGTAGCACTCCGCCCTACACTTGATAAAGACAACTCAAAAGCAATCTTTATATCTACTCCACGAGGAAGAAATAACTGGTTTGCAGAGTTTTTTGATAGGGGATTTGTGGATGATTTTCCGGAGTGGGTCTCTATTAAGGCGAGTTATAAATCTAATCCTAGAATGTCTGAAACGGATATTAAGGAGGCTCGAAAAAGTATGTCCGAGGCTGAGTTTCGACAAGAGTATGAAGCAGACTTTAATACTTTTGAGGGTCAGGTTTGGAACTTTAATTTTGAAGAGTGTGTCGGAAACTTTGACGAAATAGATATTTCTGAGATGGATGTTTTTGCTGGGTTAGACGTAGGTTATAGAGATCCTACTGCATTTTGTGTAATTGGGTACTCCTGGGATGAAGGCAAATACTACCTTCTTGATGAGTACTTAGATGCAGAGCGAACTACAGAGCAGCATGCAACAGAAATACAGGCTCTAATCGACAAGTGGGATATTGACTATATTTATATTGATTCTGCAGCTCAGCAAACTCGTTTTGATTTTGCCCAGAACTATGATATTACTACTGTAAATGCAAAGAAATCTATCTTAGATGGAATCTCTCATGTAGAAGGAATAGTAGATAATGATAATTTACTTATTGATCAACATTGCAAAGAAACACTCCAAGCGTTAGATCAATACCAGTGGGATCCTAATCCCAATCTTTTAAAAGAGAAGCCAAAGCACAATCGTGCGTCACACATGGCAGATGCATTGCGGTATGCACTGTACTCATTCCAAACATCAAACAGCGGCTTTTAGAGATACCATGTCAAAAATAATGTTTGACATGATACCTTATGTTCGCTATAATTCTGGTATTCGAAAATGGATCTAAAAAGAGACCTCGTAAAATACATAAGAGACAAAGCAAAAAACAAATATGAAAAAGGCACTGAGTGTTATATTTGTGGAGAACCAACAGAACTTGATTTTCACCATTTTTATTCATTAAGTCCGTTAGTTCATAATTATGTAAAAAAGAATAAGTTACTTCCCGAAAATGTTTTATCTTTTCGGGAAGATTTTATACAAGAGCATTGGGCTGAGTTGTATGAACACACAGTTACATTATGCCATGCACATCATCTAAAACTACATAAGGTGTATGGAAGAGACCCAGGCTTAGGAACTGCAAAGAAGCAAGAAAGGTGGGTCGAGATTCAAAGAGAAAAACATGGCATGGTATGATCGTATATTAGGAAGAACGCCAGAGGTGGAGGAAAAACTAAATCCTGCACAACAATATTATGATCATGCCACAACACCGTCTCGTGAGTTTACATTTAAATATGAGAAAGCATACGAAGACATAGAGATTGTAAATCGTGGTGTAAATCTTATTGTAGATGATACATCAGAGATTAAAACAACCGTAGGAGCACAGATACCAGGACTACAGAGTGTCGTAAAAGGCGTAAAAAGATCAAGAGTAAATCTTCTTTTAAATAAAGAGCCTAATCCTTTCCAAGACATTAGCACATTTAAAAGAAATCTTATCACTGATTTCTTACTCGACGGTAATATTTTTATTTATTACGACGGAGTTCACCTCTACCATCTTCCCGCCAATAAAATGAACATTCATACAAGTAGTACAACTTATATTGATAAGTTCACTTTTAATGAGAAAGTTGATTACAAAACCTCTGAGATAATTCATATAAAAGATAATTCTTTCTATTCTATTTACAGAGGAATATCAAGATTAAAGCCAGCACTTCGAACTATGGTTTTAATGCAAAATATGCGACAGTTTCAAGATAACTTTTTTAAGAATGGAGCTGTTCCCGGTCTAGTACTTAAGAGCCCAAATACTCTGAGTGAGAAGATCAAAGAAAGAATGATACAGTCTTGGTCTCTTCGTTACAGACCAGACTCAGGCGGTAGAAGACCTTTAATCCTGGATGGAGGATTAGAGATAGATAGTTTTACAAATACTAACTTTAGGGAGTTAGACTTTCAAGCAGCTATACATGAGAACGAGAAGATTATTCTAAAAGCGCTAGGCGTTCCTCCAATCATGTTAGACTCTGGTAATAACGCAAACATTCGACCTAATATGAGAATGTACTACCTAGAAACTGTATTACCAATAGTGAAGAAAATGCACTTTGGTTTGGAAAAGTATTTTGGATTTGAACTAAAAGAAGACGTTACTGAAGTGCCTGCGTTGCAGCCCGAGATGAGAGATCAGTCGCAGTACTATACTGCTCTAGTTAATGGAGGAATTATATCACCAAATGAAGCTAGAGAGCACTTAGGTTTTGATCCTGTAGAAGGATATGACGATCTTAGAGTACCTGCCAATATTGCGGGAAGTGCTGCAAATCCGGATGAAGGTGGCAGACCAGAAGAAGGAGAAGATGATGGGTAGCATAAGACGTAGAGATGTTGCTATAAGAGCAGCAGCAATGGCAATGCTAGAAGAAGGTAAAGTTCTTAGTAAAAAAGAGTTTGATATGATTACCAAACCTACTGGTGTACGATCAGGTAATCTAATGAATTTATTTGGAAGCTGGTCTCGACTAGTAGGATTTATAGAAAAAGATCATCCAGATATATGGGCACAACTTCATGAAGAAGCAGCTCCTGAGCCAGAGCCTGTAAAGGAAGAGGTTTGTGAAGTTTGCGGAGAGGAGTGTGACTGCCCTCCAGGAGAGTGCAAGTGTGCCAAGCCTGATCCATTAGCAGCTCTTGCTAAAGTATCAGAAGTAAAGGAAGACGATGAATAAGATATTTAATCTTACTTCCACGTTTAAGTCACACGAAGTTGAAGACGGAAGTGTGATGATTCGCGGAATGGCGAGTACGAATGACTTTGATCGTGCAGGAGATACTATTTCTCCTGATGCATGGGCAAAGGGTGGCTTAAAGAATTTTGAGAATAATCCAATTATTCTTTTTAATCATGACTATAACAAGCCGATAGGTAGAGCTACGGGGTTAAAAGTAACTCCCAATGGTCTAGAACTAGAGGCAAAAATTAGTAAATCTGCACCCGAACATGTGTGCGATTTAGTTAAAGACGGTGTCCTTGGAGCCTTTTCTGTTGGTTTCCGGGTCAAGGACGCTGATTACTTATCGGAAACCGATGGATATAAGATAAAGGACGCTGAGTTGTTTGAAGTTTCGGTAGTATCCGTTCCTTGCAATCAAGCAGCTACTTTTTCTCTGGCGAAGTCTTTTGACTCTGAATCAGAGTATGAAGACTTTAAGAAAACTTTCACCAATCGTGTAGATCTAGCCAGTCAGTCTCTGGCTAAAGATGATAAATTATCTGTAGCTAGTGACACACTGGACGGAGCGCAAGCTCAAAAGGAGATCAAAATGTCGGAAGAGGTAAAAACTCCCGAAGTCGACTTGGAAGCATTTGCTAAGAAGGTAGCAGAGGAAACTGCTGCTAAAATTGCAATGAAACAAGCCGAGACTAAAGCTGCTGAAGAAGCTGCAGCACAAGAAGCTGTTGAGAAAGCCGCTGCGGAAGCAGAAGCTAAAGCAGTTCAAGAAGAAGAAGTCAAGCAAGCTGTAGTAACTGGTGTTGAATCAGGTACTGAAAGGCTTCTTGAAGATGTTCAGAAAGAGTTTACTAAGCGTGATGCCGATATGGCAGAAACTCTCGCTAAGTACAAGAAAGAACTCGAAGAGAAAACTGACGAAATCACTAAGATGCGTGACTCTAAGCGAGTATTCGCAGATCGTGCTGAAAAGAACGATATTTCTAAGTGGGGTCAGGACTTCTTAACCGCACATATGCTAGGTGTAATGACTCGTAAGGGTTGGGATACTAGCTTTGGACGTGACATCCAAGAAAAGGCCGGTATCGACTATGCAACTAATGCTGGCGATATTGACCAAGAAGTTTCATCTCTTATTGAGAAGGAAATTCAAAATGAGCTACGTGTAGCTCAACTATTCCGTGAAATCCCTGTGAACGGTGGAGCAACTGTGCTACCAATTTCCGTAGATGTTGAGCCTGCAACTTTCTCTGCAAGTGCAGCAACTTCTGGTAACTTGGAAAATCGTGGCGCATCAAACAGCACCTACCGTCCTAAGCAAGTAATCTTGAATGCGTATCGTTTGATCTCAAGCACCTTTATGGACAACGATGTTGACGAGCAAGTTCTGATTAACTTGATGCCTATGCTGATTGAAGGCGTAGCACGTGCACACGGTCGTGCAGTTGAGAATGCTATCTTGAATGGTAACTCAAGCGCACCTGCAGGTCTTGCAGACTTTGCCGCAGCAGCAACGCTGTCTGGCACTGACAACATGGACATCTCTGATGGCGATTTGTTGACTGCTGCTAACTTGTTGACCGCACGTAAGGCAATGGGTAAGTATGGTTTGAATCCTTCAGATGTAACTTACATTGTTAGCTCAGCGAGCTACTATGATCTGTTGTCAGATTCTGCTTTCCAAACTCTGGATGAAGTAGGATCAGATCTGGCAGTACGAGTCACTGGTACAATCGGAGCCGTGTTCGGTTCTCCTGTTGTTGTATCAGAAGAGTTCCCTGCAGACAACACTAACGGAAACATGGCTGCAGTAGCTGTGTACCCCCGTAACTATGTAATTCCACGTCTACGTGGTGTTACGGTTGAACAAGATTACGAAGTGATGAATCAGCGACGTGTTATCGTTGCGACTCAGTCACTCGGATTTGAAGAAATCGTGGCCGGCGCTTCAGCTGACCAACCTTCAGTTCGAATTAACTTCCAGTCTTAATAACCAGCAAACTTGGGGGAGCTTTGGCTCTCCCAGGTTTTTACTAATTTACTTATGACAGATTTAGTTACATTATCAGATTATAAAGACGCAGAGGGAATTGCAAATCCTAAAGAAGATTTGCGATTACAGTCTCTTATTCCATCTGTGAGTCAATTAGTAAAAACCTATTGTGGTAATAGCATAGTAGATTTCTATTCATCAAATAAAGAGGAAGATTTTGATGTTTATTGGGATACATATGCAGTACAACTTACAGAGAGTCCTATTGTTTCAATAGTAAGTGTACAAGAAAGAGGTAGCTATGATGAGGCTTATACTACTCTCACTACAGGAGCGCATGAATATTATCTTGATGCGCGTACCGATAGTATTATACGAACTAATAGCTCTGGCACTCGTCTTAATTGGAAGCAAGGTGTTGGTGCCGTAAAAGTCACATATAAAGCAGGATATGCTTCTACGCCTTCAGATTTAAAACTAGCAGTATTTGATTTAATTACATACTACTTGAGAGATGAACATAAAGAGCGTAGAACTCTTGGAGGAGCTAGTATACAGAATCAGCCCTCTACAAGCCAGAGAAATAATGTAGCGTTTCCAGACCACATTAAGCGAGTTTTAGACTTATACAAGAATTTTTAATGGCAAAGGGTAATCTCAAAAAAGTACTGGAAGAGCTGAATACAAAACTTGAAAAAGATTCAGAAGCCTACCGTACTTTGGTTGCAAATAAGCAAGCCCATTACTTAGTTCTAGATCAAGAAAAATTAAAGAAACAAATTGAAGCACAACTACTTGCTGTAGAAAAGAAAGCAGACTCAAAGTTTAATAAACTTAGTAAGGATCTTCAAGGTGTTGTAGACCGTGAAGTTCCAAAAATGTTTAACTACTTAGCTGATAAGCTAGACCCTAAACATTATGAGAATCCAAGAAGAAAATATCTAACAGAAAGTTACGATAATAGTGGTGGGGTTTTGACTGTCGTAATTGAAGTAAAAGCAGGAAAGCCTCCTGGCGACGTTTTTGCATACTTTAGAAGAATTAAACAGAGATCACAGAAAAATTTAGTTACTGAGTTGAACAAAGAGATTGCAAAGTTAAATAAAAGAAATGTAGCTCAGAGGCAAGAAGTAAAGTCTTCTGATTTTTTAGATATTGGACACGTTGGAGAGTCGGCAGTATCTAAACAAAGAAAAGCAGAAGTAGAGAAAACTTTATTTCAGTTCAGCCAGCAACAAAATCCAATGGTTAGAAAGTTTATAAAAGAGCTGGCAGGAGAAGTAGAGTTAAAGATTAGACGAGTTCCTTCAAAAAAGAAAGTTGGCGGAAAAGAAGTAAACGAAATAACTCTTGAAAGTACACGTTTAAACAAAGCAGAGGGGCAAGAATTAAAGAAAGTAGCTGGCGAAATAAATGATAAGCTAGAAAAACTTATAGCTGCATTAGACCCAACACCTGCAGAACTTTCTGGCTCTCCTTCTTATGTCGATAGAGCAGAGCAACAGGCTGTTAATATGATGGCTAATGTTGCGACAAAGGTTGGAGCTAAAAAGAACTTTAAGGCAAAAAAACAAGTTAAAAAGACTTCAACTGCTTCTGTAAAACGAAAGTCAAAAGCAAGTGCAGGAAAATCTTTTAACGATAAAACAAAAGCTCCTGCAATTAAAATGGGATCCGATGAAGGCAGAAAGCAATCGCCTATAAGCTTAATGGCTTTGATAAATGCAAAACTGCCTTCTACAGTAAGAAAGAACATGGGTGCTCCAAGATTGGAGAATCAAACTGGACGATTTGCTTCTAGCGTTCGTATGGTGGATGCAACAATAACTCCACAAGGCTTTCCAAGCTTAGGATATACTTATCAAAAGCAGCCCTATGGAGTTTTTGAATCAACAAGTGGAAGTAGGTTTGCAAGCATAGAAAGAGACCCAAGAACTTTAATAGATAAGTCTATAAGAGAAATTGCAGCAGAACTGGTAACAATGAGACTGTATACAAGGAGAGTCTAGTGTCAACAAGAACATATACTTCTAGACGAGCAAATATACTAGAAGCTCTTACTGTTAAGTTGCAAGATATTGATGGCTCTGGAGTATTTCTTACTGACTTACAAAACAATGTTCATCCTAGACTTAAGTTCTGGGATGAAGTAGTAGAGTTTCCTGCAGTACACTTAAATGCAGGAGCAGAAACAAGACAGTATCAGGGCGGTGGCTATAAAGATAGATTTTTAAGTATAGTTGTTCGATGTTATGTTTCTGATGAAAATGATGCCACAGAAGCTTTAAACATGCTGATGGAAGACATTGAAACAGTACTAGAAGATAACTCTAGACTAGAATACTCTGATAAACAGAATAATACATTTAATGTTCAACAGATCACAATAGTCAGTATTAATACTGACGAAGGTGTACTAGAGCCCCTAGGTGTAGGTGAAATTACAATAGAGGTTCGATATTAGAAAATACTGGCACGAACAGACGTTCACGTCCAAGTCTTTTCAAGTTTCATAGGAGAAAACTATGGCTACTAATTTGTATTTTAGTCGCGATACTAAAGTCTATATTGAGGTAACAAATGGAGTCTTTGAAGTTCCTGTTCTCGATGGCTTTAGTTTTAGTCAGGCTAATAATTCAACAGAAGTAACACTCGCAGAGATGGAATCATCTGCCGGTGTAAGTAAGCGTGGACGAAGAGTATTTAACGACTCACTCGCACCTGTTGAGTGGTCTTTCTCTACTTATGTCCGTCCTTTTAAATCCGCAGGCACAAACGTTGCCGGAAATGCAAACAAAAATAGCATAACTAGTCATCATGCTGTAGAAGAGATTCTATGGGCTCTTATGGCAGGTCCTGCTACCTATACTGCAACTACTAGTTCGGCAAATGCTGCACTAACTGGTTTAACCACAGACGCTACCGACTTAGATATTACATTTGCTAACTCAAATAAATCTACATTGGGAACGGCAAATATTTATTTCTCACTTGATGATGCTGGAGGCAACCCGACGGTTTATAAGTGTACTGATGCTGTTGTAAATGAAGCAACTGTTGATTTTGATATTGATGGTATTGCAACAATTAACTGGTCTGGTTTTGCTACAACATTGGCTTCTTCAAGTAAGCCTACTCGTACAGTATTTGAAGCAATTGGTGCTACGAATAACTATATTCGTAACCGACTAACTCAGCTTACAATTACTGCAGATGATACTACTACTTTCCCAGGAGCAAGCAGTAACGGTGTATATAACCTTACTCTTACCGGCGGAAGTTTTACTATTTCAAACAATATGACATTCTTAACGCCAGAAACAATTGGTTCAGTTAACCTACCTATTGGTCACGTTACCGGAGCACGCTCTGTAAGCGGATCCTTTACCTGTTATCTAGCCTTAGACACTTCTAGCAACTTAGGAACATCAACTGATTTCTATGCAGACCTCACAACGACTGCAGCAAGAAATAAAGTTGTAAATAAGTTTGCAACTACATTTAAGATTGGTGGTGCTTCCGCAGCTCCTCGCTTAGAAGTAGTCTTCCCCACAGCTCACTTTGAGATTCCTTCTCACAGTGTAGAAGATGTTATTTCTCTTGAAACAACGTTCCAAGCGTTGCCTTCCACGATTGATAATACAAATGAGGTAACTCTCAAATACTTAGGTCTAGCACCTGCATAAGAAGAAGGGGCTTCGGCCCCTTTTTTCTTCCCACCACACAAAAAATATTTCTTGACATTTTTTCTCTCGTCGAGTAGAATATATCTTAATTAAATTGTCGCACCCTTTTGAGGAATTTTTTATGACCGATACGCCCGTTTCTTTAGCCAGTCTTATGACATCAAGTAAGACGGTTTCAATTGACTTTCCAGGTTACACAGGAATGTCGATTGACTTATGTTATTTAGCACGTGAAGAACTTATTAAACTTCGTAAACGATGCATTAAAACTAAATGGGATAAGAAAACCCATCAGCCTTTAGAAGAGCTAGATGAGGATAAATTCTTAGTTGAATACACAAAAGCAGTACTCAAAGGATGGTCAGGTCTTAAGTATCGATACCTAGAAGAGCTTCTTTTGGTAGATATAGGAGATCTTGATCCTGACGATGAATTGCCTTTTACTCAAGAAAATGGAGAGTTGCTTATGAAAAACGCAAACTCTTTTGATACTTGGGTAACTGAAACAGTGGGTGAGCTGGAAAATTTTACGGAGCGCAAGTAGCAGAAATAGTAAAGCTGCTTGAGCGCTTTGTAAAAGAATCCGGACAAAAAGTAGATGTTGATAAATATCTTCTACTGTGTGAACAATTAGGACAAGAGCCAGATCCGAGTAAAATGCCACTGGAGGCTTCTGCATTTCCGCAAGAAGTTCAGGTGGCATTTTTTATGTTTGACCTTTTACCAGATCGCTGGGATGGAAACTCAGGCTTATATATGGGCAAAGACTGGGGTGCAGCAAATTTTTTGTTTGATTTATATGGTTTTGACGAAAAAACAGACATTGTTTACTTTATGAAAATTTATGAAAATTTAGTAATTAATGATAGGGCTGAACAAACAGAAAGAAAAAGAAAGGCCGCAGAGCGGAAAGCAAAGAGTAACTAATGGCTAAGAAGAAACAAGTATTTATTGAGGTAATAGTAGACGATAAAGGTACTACTCAAAGACTTGCTGTCGACGCTAATAAATTAGAGAAGGCTCTTGTAGGTCAAAACAAGCAAACAAAAGATGCAGATCGCGCCTTGCGTGGTGCTGCAAGCATGTCCTCTAATACTACTAAAAACTTTAGTAAGATGACACAAGGCATTAACGGTGGAATCGTACCTGCTTATGCCGAACTAGCTGCTCGTGTTTTTGCTGTTACTGCTGCCTTCCGTTTCTTACAGGAAGCAGCAGATACTCGTAATCTTATTGCAGGCCAGCAACAGTTTGGCGCTTTGATGGGCACAAACTACTCTGCAATAACAAAATCTTTACAAGAAGCTACAAACGGGCAGCTACGCTTTACAGAAGCGGCACAGGCCACCGCTATTGGTACAGCTGCTGGTTTAACTGGTAATCAACTTGAGCGTCTTGCAACTGTTGCAAAGAATGCTTCCTTTGCTTTAGGAAGAGATTTAACAGATTCATTTAATCGTTTGATTCGTGGTACTACAAAAGCGGAACCCGAACTATTAGATGAACTTGGTATTATTCTACGCCTTGATCCTGCTACAAAAGCATATGCTGCAGCCACAGGTAGAGCTGCAAACGAGTTAACTGCTTTTGAGAGAACTCAAGCTGTTACTAATTTTGTACTTGAAGAAGGTGAAAGGAAGTTTGCAGCTATTGGCAAGGTAATGAATGAAGATGCAACTGCTGTTGCTGAGTTTGGAAAAGCTTTCGATGACATTGTTAATACTATAAAAGTTGGCTTAGTAAATGGACTAACTCCTGTTTTACAATTTTTATCAAATAATGTAACTTCTTTAGTCTCTCTTTTTGGTCTTTTAGCCCTTCCTCTTGTTCGCTCGGTTCTTCCTACTCTAGATGCTTTTGGACAAGCTGCAAAAAGTGCAGGAGACCGTGCAACTGCGTTTGCCGATAAAACTCAAGCTAAGTTTGATGAGTTAACTAAACAAACTCGTGTTCTTGGTAAAGACATGGACGAAGTTGGTAAAAGTTCCACAGATTTAGCAAAAGGTGCAGGAGTAAAACAAGGACAGACAAAAGGCACGGGTATGTCTTTTTTATCAGGAGAAGATCCTAGTAAAAGAGCACAAACTAATGCTGATAAAATTCTTAAAGGTGCTGAGAAACAAATTATTAATGGTAAAAAGGTTACAACCGGAAAGCTAAAAGGATTTAATGCTCAAGAGGTAAAAGATCTTCGCCTATCATATGAGCAAAGAGCTCAAGTTGTAAAGAAGTTTGAAAAAACAACTCGATTGAGCATGAAAGGCATTGAGCTATCCGCAAAGCAAGCTGCTGCAGGTACAAGTGTAGCCTTTACTAGGGCATTTTCTGGCCTAGCTGCGGGTGCAAAAAGATTAGCAGGTGGAGTAGATCTTTTATTCAAAGCAGCAGGTATAGCAGGAGCTGTTCTACTTTTTATTGATTTAGGAAAGATGGCAAAGGATGCTCTTTTTCCAATTCCTTCGGCTGCAAGAAGGGCTAACGAAGAAGTAGAGGGTCTTTCTGAAAAAACAGCAGAACTTGGAGATCATTTAGCAAAAGTAAATGAAATTAGAGCAGATCGTACTCTTCAAAATTTAGAAGAAAAAACAATTCAGTTTGGAAACGCAATAAAGGAAGCCAATGTTGCTAATCCTGGCGGCTTGATTGATCAGATCAATAGCTTAGACGCAAAGAAAGGCACAGAAGGTTTTGGAAAGTATAGAGAAAATTTACTTGAAACTACATCACAGCTAGCAAAGTTGGATAGTAGATTTGCTCCATTAAATCAAGCAATTCTTGACAATAAGAAAATAACTGAAGAAGATGCAAAGGCAATTCTTGCACTAAATGAAAATGCACAAAAAAGTGCAAATGCTTTACAGCAGATTACTGAAGCAAGAAAAGCAGCAGACCAAGCTCTTCAATCTACAATTAATTCAATTGCACAAGCTCCTTTTCAAAATCTTGTTTCTGCTTTTGCAGAAGTTGCAAAACTAGAGACAGAATATCAAGTTACTTTTGATAAGGAAAAATTTGCGGAAGATCGAGCAGCCCTTCAAAAAGAGATAGAAAAGTTTGATAAAGGAACTCAAGCTGTTACAATAAAAACTCGTCGTGGTACTACTGTTAAAACGGGGAGAGTCGAGCAAAGTGCAGAGGATATAGCAAGAGTAGAGGCACTCGAGGCTCAAGCAGCAGCAGAAGATGCCGCAGTAAAAGCAAAAGAAAAAGCAGCAGACATAGCAGTACTAAATGCAAATGCAGCCCTTGAAGCACAAAAAGAGGCTTTAGACTTAGAAGATAACATTCTTGATCGAAAGAAAACAATTTCAAAAGTTGATAAGGTGTCCCAATCTTTTGCCGCCCAACGAGAAAGAGCAGCAATTGGTGTTTTAAACGCTGAAACTGCTGTTGATAAAGCAAAACAACAAGTTTTACAATCAGAGTTAGCTTTAGACGTTCTTAGAAATAACGAAGTTGCTGAGACTGATCAGAGAGTAATAAATGCAAATAGAGCTTTAACTTTAGCAGAACAAAATGTAGAAGTAGAGGAAAATAATTTAAGAAATGCAGAAAAGAAAAATGCAGTTGATCAAATAGGCATTGATATTGCAGAAAGACGTTTACAAATACAAAAAGATATAAACGCTGCACAAAACGCACTTGCAAGAGCAAGAATAGCACAAGAAAGAGCTACAACTGCCGGAGCGGGTACTGTAGGCAAGAGTCTTGCTGATATTGGCACTGAAAAACAAGAGGGAAGAGAAAATAATATAATTGCTCAAAGAAAAATTATAAATGATCAAATTCTTCAAGCAGAGGAAAAGAGAGCAAAACTAAATGCAACAACAAATGCTACACGTATTGTAGCTCTTGATCAAGAAATAGAAGGTTTAAGAATTAAAGGTGAGCAGTTAGATAGAAATCTTGAAAAAGAACAAACCGCTGTTCTTATAGAGCTTGAAAAAGGAAGATTACGTTCACTAGACCTTGCAGATCAAATGCAAACATTCTCGTTTTCTACTGCTCACGAAGCGGCTGCTCGTAGAATTTTAGAGCTAGAAAATGCAGGCCACACTGTTTCAGCAGCACAAAAAGAAGAGTTTCTTGCACAAAATATTGCATTAGAAGAGCAAGAAACAATACTTAAAGGCATGGAAAATCTAAGGTCTACTGTAGAGTCCAGTATGAATAGTGCTTTTATGTCAATTGTAGATGGATCAAAGTCTGCGAAAGAGGCTTTTGCTGATATGGCCAAATCTATACTTGCAGCTATTGCAAAAATGATTATTGAGTTACTTGTAATGAAAGCTATACAAGCAACAATTTCTCTTTTTAGTGGAGGAGCTCCTATTCCTGCAGGTCGAAATGGTATGATAGCAGAAGCTGTGCCAGCTAGACGAGGCGGTATTCTTCAAAGCTATTCAACAGGCGGTATTGCAAGAGGCAGACAAGCCGGATATCCTGCTATACTACACGGTACAGAAGCTGTTGTTCCTTTGCCCAACAAGAAAGAAATTCCAGTTGACATAAGAGGCGGCACAGGAGATGTTAATAATATTAGCATTACTGTCAATAGTGACGGAACAACTAGACAAGATGGTTCAAACTCTTCAGAACAATCAAAGCAGTTAGGAAGAGCGATATCAGCTGCTGTTCAAGATGAACTGCACAAGCAGAAGAGACCTGGTGGTATACTGAGTCCGTTTGGAGCAGCATAATGGCTATAGGATTTGCAGACTTAAACTCAGTTCAAAGAACTCCAGATAAAACTCTTACTCGAAGTAATAAACCTCGAGTAATAAAAATTCAATTTGGAGATGGCTATGAGCAACGAGTACAGGAAGGTATAAATAATATTACTCAACAGTTTACTGTTACTTTTTCAAATAGGCCAAAGGCAGATATTGATGATATAATGGCTTTTTTTGATAACAAAGCAGGTACAACTGCTTTTAATTTTACTTACCCTGATACTAATGCTTCAGGATCTGAAAAGACTGTAAAAGTTGTTTGTGAAGACTATACACAGTCTTATACGTATGATGATTTTTATACTTGTAATGCAACCTTTAGAAGAGTGTACGAAGCATGACACAAATAAATAAAGAACTTCAGAAACAAGATCCAGGTTCAGCTTTAGTTGAGCTTTATGTTCTTGAATATACTTCAAATACTTTTGCTTACTTTTTTGCAGGATTAGATGAAGATTTAAATGCTATTCAATTTAGAGACGAGGATGGCACTATAAGAACTTATGCAGCCTTGCCTATGTTTTCAGAGGATATTTCTGTGAAAAGTGACGGATCTATGTCAAGACCAGAGCTTTCTATAGGTAATGTAGGAAATACTCTTACAAATGCAATTGGTGGGATAGACTATGAAGATTTAATAGGCCAAAGAATAACAAAACGGAGTACCCTTGTAAAATACTTAGTCGGAGAGGCAGGTGACGCAACTCCTCCCTTAGAGTTTCCAAAGCAAACCTATGTAATTGATAGAATAAAAGAGCGAAATATTATATCTATTACTTTTGAACTTGCTTCTCCTTTTGATGTTGCAGGAATAACTCTACCTCGCAGAAATATTATTGGTGGAAGCTGTCCTTTTAGGTATAGAGAGGCTGCTGGTTCTGTTTCAGCCGCAAACAGGTGCGGTGGATGTAACTGGGGACAAAAAACTGGATTTAGTGTTACAAGCGCACAGACAAGCGAAAGTAATAGTGTTTATATGAATCGTTATGATGAGTATATAGTTCCTTCTTCAATTAGTTTTACTACATTTACAGCAGGATCTACAAGTGCAACAAAAGGTAACTACTATCTTACTGTAAGTAATGTGCCCCGTCTTAATACAAATGGCACAATATCGAATGCAAATGCAAATAATTACTGGCAAGCAGTAGTAAATACCTCTGCTACTCCTTCTGATACTAGCACTAGTTGGAAAAGAGTAAGAGTATTTGGAACAACTTTATCTTCCACTTACTATGCTTATAGTGATACAAAAAGAAATGAATATATCCTTAGACAGGGAAATCTTTGGCAAGCCCTTAAAACTAGATCAAATCCTTCAGTCTCTGAAATAAAAGAAGGAGTTAATTGGACAGAAGGAGATATATGCGGGAAGAAAATAAAATCTTGCCGACTAAGATTTCATTCTTTGCCTCATCCAACCGTTTCCAACGGAGTAGCAATAGAGACAGATAAAAAAGTAATATTACCTTTCGGGGGCTTTCCAAATGTTAGACAGAAACGATAAGATAATAATAAATGATTTATTTGATGATTATCCAGAAGAGGGATGCGGACTTTTACTTAACAAGAGAGGCAAGATTGTCTGGAAAAAATGTGAAAATATAGCAGAGGATAAGTTACATACTTTTAAAATTTCTCCAGACGAATATGTAAAAGCAAGGCTGTCCGGAGATATTTATGCAATAGTTCATAGCCACCCAGATTCTTCATGCGAAGCAAGTGAATCAGATAAAAAAGCAAGCGATCATTTAGGTATACCGTATATTATATACTCACTACCAGAAGCAGAAAAATATACTTATACGCCAAAAAAGTTAGAAAATACTCTGCTAGGAAGAGAATATGAGTTTGGAAAGAATGATTGTTGGTCTTTAGTAAGAGACTACTATAGACAGAATCTTTCAATAGAACTTCCTATGTTGGAGTTTCAAGAGCTTTGGTGGGAAGAGGGACTAAACTATTTTGATGACTTATATGAGTCTTTTGGATTTGTAAAAGTCGAAGAGCCACAAAAACATGATGGTATAGTTTTTAACATTATGTCCTCAGTAGGAAATCACTGTGGAGTTTATCTGGATGATGGAGTCTTTTTACACCATGCCAGACATCGTTTATCCTGTAGAGAGTCCATATATGGAGTTTGGGGTAAAGCAATTAGAGGGTATTATAGATGCAAACAGTTTATTTAGAGGGTAACTTAGCAAAGTTTGGGGATAAGTGGGAAACCTCTTGTAATAATGTGGGAGAAATACTTAGACTTATAGAATGTCAGACGTCAGGGTTTAGAAAACATTTAATAGACGCACATGAAGCAGGTATAGAGTTTCAAATAAAACGAGGCAAAGATATACTTAGCGAAGAGGAGCTACTACTAACTTTACATGATGATGATATTGTCATAACAGAATTACCTGCAGGAGCAGATGGAGTAGGAAAGCTTTTAGCAGCGGTTGTTTTAGTAGTTTTAGCATTTACTGTGGGAGGTTTAACCTTTGGGGCAGGATTTACTGCTAGTTTAGCAGGAAATGTATTAGGAGCAACACTTTTACTTGCTGGTACAAGTCTTGCGATGATGGGAATATCAGAAATGATGATGCCAGACCCTTCTGTAGATGGTACCGATAATAATAAAAATTATTTATTTAGCGGACCCGCAAATACTGTTGCACAAGGACAAGCAGTACCTTTAGCCTATGGAGAACTAATAGTTGGTGGCGCTCCCATTTCACTATCTTACTCGCGCACTCCAATCACTGTTGACGGCGGAGAAGTAGGGGGAACAACGGGTACAACTGTTGCACCAAAAGAGAAAGTAAATACCCTTGCATCAGATAATGTTAATACAAAACCTACACCAGCAAGACCTGTAATGATACCAGGAATAGATATATTTTTTACTGATGAGGAAGCCCGTCAAATTCGTCTCACATTTCAGGGACATTTTGGAATATCATAGGAGTTAAATTATGGGAGGTTTTGCACCAAAAAGTGAGTCGGATTATGAAAATGAGCAGCAGCAAGCAGCTCTTGCTGCAGCTGCGCCTAGTACTCCTACAACTGAAAAACAGTATGGTGTAGCTACTGATATAATTTCTGCAGGTGAAATTCAAGGTCTTGTTGGAGGGCTTTCCGGAGTATACCTAAATGGTACTTCAATTATTGATGAACAGAGTTATGATACTCTTACTACAAAAACAGGAACTGCTACTGTAAGCGGAACAAGTGTTACAAATGCTGGTGGAAATGCTTCGGGTGAAGGTCTTTTTAGTGGAGTTGATTTATCTATTGGGGATAGATACTTATTAGTTTTTTCTGCAGGCCCTACAGGTAACTTAAATACTCTACCTGGGTTTAGTGGAAATTTTGCAGCTAAAAGAGGCTCAAGTATTCTTTACCTTCCTAATAGCGTTACAGTTCCAACAAATATAGAAAATAAACCCGGTACTACTGAAAAAGCAGATGCTGATGACTATGTAGTCGGACGAATACGTGTTCCTGGTGCAGGTGTTGATGGAGATGTATATACAGGAATTATAGTAGGACAAGGCACACATCCAAGTTACGGTAAATGGGTAAGAGTTAACCCTCCCATAAGCACAGATGTTTCTTCTTCTGGAACAAAAACGTTTTTCTTTGATACTGTGCATCAAGTTAGTTCAATTACTAATGCGAACACAGCAACTCTTGCTACCGCAGTTGAAAGAAATAGAACGGCACAACCTGTTATACTATCAGAAGCTATTGTTAAGTACGGAGACACAAATCAAAGTCTTGCCTATGATAATGCTTATGCTTATTTAAAAAGAGGAACTCGATATCAAACGCCCATTATTAAAACAAGTGCATATGGAAGCCCTGGTAGCTCATTTGTAATTGGCCCCCAAACAGAGCTTACATGGTATTCCGGTACAGGAAGTGTTCGTGTAGGAGGAAGTGCAAGCGCTACATTTATAACTCCAACTCAATTTTCTTTTTCAGAGGGATCTAAAGAAGAAATAGACTATTTAAATATAGCTATGGAATTTCCTAGTGGTCTCTTGTATAAGCAGCCAAATGGAAAAGATGGACCTGCCGGAGCAGAGTTTCAAATAATTCTAAACTATAAGAATGACTCTACAGATTCTGACTTTACAAAAGTTTTAATACATGGTAATAATTACGGTGGGTCTGAGTTTATCAATGGCCTGCATCAAGCTAGCGATTCATTAAATACAAAATCAAGCACATATAGCTGGATAATCGGTAATGGAACTAGTGTTGAGTACCATGATCAGATAGTAAATTATTTTCAAGGCTCTTTAGGTGTAGGTAGAAGGGGCACAGGAACAATTGTTCGACAAAATACGTCTGGAGGCTTTATACAAGAGTTTCGTATTAATCTGGAAAGATTTCAGCCGTTATTTGACTGGAGAATTGAAATAAGAAGACTAAGTCCTGATGCTTCTTCAGATTATAGTAATTTTTCAGATGGAGATGGTAGACCGCAGTATCAAGGCAGAGCCGTAATAAAGACGGTAGAGGCAGGAATAAATGATAAGTTTTCTTATCCTACAACAGCGCATGCTTCTGTTTCTTTTGCTGCAGAAGACTTTCCTCAGCCTCCTTCTCGTTCTTACCATATTTTAGGAAGAAAAGTAAAAGTTCCTTCAAATTATTTTACACGAGAAGAATTAGGTTCTTTTACATCAAGTTATACTCGTAATCAGAGCACTGGAGCAAATACAAGTTCTTACCAAGCGTGGAATGGGACTTTTAGAGGAGATCCAGCTGCTTCTTCTGTTGCAAATAGAGCAAAAGTCTATACAAATAATCCTGCCTGGGTTTTTTATGATATTCTTACAGATAAAGAAAATGGTTTAGGAGACTTTGTACAAGAAGCAGATATAGATAAATTTTCTTTATATCAAATAGCAAGATACTGCGACGAGCTTGTTCCAGATGGCAAAGGAGGACAAGAGCCTCGATTCACTTGTAATACTTATATTCCAAATGCTACAGAAGCATATAAAGTTGTAAAAGATTTAGCTAGTGTATTTAGAGGAATGCTCTATTGGATAAATGGAGAGGGGTACACCGTACAGGATAGTCCAAAAGAGCCTGTTTATACTTTTACTACCAGTAATGTTGAAAATGGTATTTTCAGCTATACTTACACAGGAGACAAGGCGCGCCCAAATCAATTTAATGTTACTTGGAATGATCCAGAAGAGTTTTATAAAAAAACAGTCCTAACTGTAGAAGATATTGCAAATATAAAAAAGACAGGACGAGTACTTGCTCGTAATATTGTTGCATATGGTTGTACTTCGGAAGGTCAAGCAAGGCGACTTGCAGATTTTCATTTAAAATCAACTAGCTTAGAAACTGAAGTAGTTAGTTTTAAAACTGGCTTTAATGCAGTATTTTTACGTCCTGGTGACATTATAAATGTACAGGATAAAAGACAGCATAGTCTTGAAACTAGTGGTCGTGTAAGCACTGGCTCTACCACAACATCTATTAATTTAGATAGAATTGTTACTTTTCCTGGAGGAAGTGCGGGTACTGGGTGTAATTTATACTTAATATTTACAGAACCAGGAGTATATTTAGCACAAGCATCTGCTACTATAAATGGTCAAAGCTATAGCCGTGGTGGGTTGCTTTTAGAAGATGCTAGTGGTAATGCTTTGGCTACACAGGCACAGGCAGCTAATCTAATTGATGACTCTGGTAACTCAGTTTTAACTCAGTTTTCTGAAAATTCAAGAGTAGAAATAAAAGAAATAACAAATACAGGAACTTCTGCAAGCACTATTACTGTTTCTGGAGGATTTTCTACTGCTCCTCAACAAGATACCATCTGGGCAATTAGTAGAGAGGATGATGTAAATACTGATGAGCTTCAGGAGTATAGAATAATTGGTATGACAAAAGAGGAAGATGGTATCTCTTTCTCTGCTTCAAAGTATGCAAAAGAAAAGTATGATGAAATAGACGAAGATGTTCCTGTAGAAACAACTGATTACCAAATTTTACCTCCAAAAGACCAAAAGGTTCCTGCACCTTCCGTAGTTCTAATAGAACAGGTTACTACTAGCTCAACAGTAGACGGTGGAGTGGGCACAGGAGTTACAGCTCAAATTAACTGGAGCACTCCAGTAGAAACTTTTACGGATACAGCTGGAAATACTTCTTCTATAACATACAGATTTCTATCTCATTTTGAAGTTCATCATAATATGAGTTTTGCAGGTAGAAGCAATAAGTTTGTAAAAATAAATAATATTCCGGGCTCTGCTACAACTCATGAAGTTACAAATGTAAGTTCGGGAGTTTATACTGTAAAAGTACGTGCGGTTAATAGTAGAGGTGCAAAATCAGCTTGGAAGGAAGTAACTCAAAAAATATCTTCTTCTCCGCCTTCTTTAAATAGAATAGGCAGAATTGTTCGTGGAGGTAGCTTAACATCTAGCCCAACAATAAATACATCAACAGGTTTAGTCAATGTAATTGTAGGGTCTTTTGAGTATACTTTTATTACAGCTGGAGGTACAGAAGTACGATATAATTCTCCTACTGCTGCCCAAAGAGAGCAAGCTTTTTCTGGTTTATCGGTTGGACAAAGAGGTTACTTATATTTAGATGCTTCTGACACTGCAGATCCATGGAAAGCAGTAGTAATTGCAACAGATACTGTACAAACAGATATAAATGGAAATAAATCAAACACAGAGTACTTTCAGGAAACAGGCGCTGCAAATCTTGGTTTAACAACTATTAGTGGTACCGTAACCGCTACCGCAGGTAGTAATACAGTTACAGGAAGTGGTACTTCTTTTCTCTCTGATTTTTATCCTGATTCTATAATTCTTGTAACTACAAACAATACTAATAACTATGTTGCAGCTTCTGAATATAGACAAGTTGTATCTATTGAAAGTAATACAAGTCTTACTGTAAGAAATGCATTTACTAGAACCATGAGCGGTCAGTATGCACGAAAGCAGACTTTGCCTGTATCTCCTGCACGAGACGCTTTGCTTGCTGAAGTAAATAGAACTGGTTCTAGTGCATATAATGCTTCATTCTTTGTAGCTTCAAAAGGCGAAGATGGACCGCAAGGCGCACAAGGTGCTCCAGGTCCAGATGGGCCTACAGGACCAGTTGGCCCCGTTGGTAATCCAGGTGGACAAGGACCTGGTGGACCAGCAGGACCTCCGGGACCCGTTGGAGATCCGGGAGTACAAGGAGCACAAGGACCTGGTGGCGCTGCTGGACCACAAGGACCACAAGGAGCTCCTGGTAATACAGGTTCACCAGGACCAGGAGGAGCTACGGGACCACAAGGCCCTACTGGACCTACAGGTTCACAAGGTTCAGCAGGACCTTCGGGTGCTGCGGGAGCTTCAGGCTCTCCTGGGCCTGACGGCTTAAGTACTTTCTTATTTTACTCTGCTGCATCTGTTACAATATTAAATTCTTCTCCAAGTATTTCTGCTTGGAGTTCGGGAGCATCCTATGCAATTGGTAATGTAAGATCCTATAACAGTAAAGTCTGGGCAGCAACAAGTGCACACTCTGGAAGAAGCACAAATCCTCAGTCGGATACAAGTTACTGGGTTCAAGTTTTTGCTGATGGATCTTCTGCAATTTCGTCTATGACTAATCTTACTCCTACTTTTTATAATACAGGAAGTAACTTTTGGTATGTAGTTGCAGACTCTACGGCCAACAGATTTCATGCAAATGCTACGCAGGTTTCCGGAGGTGTTACAGGAGTTACCCATACAATTATAGGTACAGGAACTGCTGCTAACTCTTTATCTTCTGGAAGTATGGGATCTCCTTTACTAAATGAGGGACAAACTGGCCCCACTGGACCAACTGGACCCGTAGGAAATCAAGGAGCGGCAGGACCTCCAGGATCTCAAGGTCCAACCGGTCCTACTGGCCCTCTAGGACCACAAGGCCCTACTGGTGCTACAGGACCACAAGGTGGAACAGGTGCTGCTGGACCTACTGGCCCTCAAGGCCCTGTCGGTGCAACTGGTCCTACAGGCGCAACGGGAGGCCCCGGGCCACAGGGACCACAAGGTCCTACTGGACCCACGGGACCCCACGGTCCCACGGGTACCGCAGGAGGAACAGGTCCAACCGGCCCAGCTGGCCCTCCAGGAGCTACAGGTGCTGCAGGTGCTCAAGGACCCGCAGGACCCCAAGGCCCACAGGGGCCAAACGGACCCGCAGGACCTTTAGGGCCAGCAGGTGGTGCGGGTAATCCAGGACCTCCCGGAGGGCAAGGACCTCAGGGACCACAAGGGCCTCCTGGGCCGAGTGGTGTTTCGCCTACGGCGGTTTCAGCAAGTAAAAGCAGTGTAACTTTTTCAAATAGAAATGCAAGCCAGACTGTTACTTGGACTCGAGCAACCGGATCTACAACAAGTACGGCATCGGTTGTGGCTAGCTCTGCCAGTAATGCAAATACTGTTTCTTGGGCAAGTACTGCTCCTTCAGGTTGGTCAAATAGCAGGAGTGGTAACGGAACTGCTGCTGCGACTTGTACTATGTCGTACAATAGTGTCTCTGCAGCTTGCACTGCTATCTATGTTGATTTAGGTCCCATAGGTCCAACTACATGTTTTGTTGCGCGTACTCCTGTTTGTTTACAGGATGGCACTTTTAAGAAGATTGTAGATGTTGAAACTGGGGACAAAGTCAGAGGTGAAAACGGTAGTATTAATACTGTTCTTGGAAATTACTCTTGTGAATTTCCTTTTGAGCATTTATATGGTATTAATGAAGAAGAGCCTTTCTTTACTGCAAATCACCCATTCTTAACAAAAGACGGATGGAAAGCTGTAGATCCTGAGCTAACATTAATCATTGACGGAAAAGAAGTAGCAGATATACTTGTAGGAAAGTTACAGGTTGGAGACATTTTAATAAAAGATGAAGGAGGCGAAGAAGTTTTGTCTGCTCTAACTAAGAGACCTTTAGAACAAAGCGAAAAAACAGTGTATAATCTTTCTACTGATGGAACAAATACTTATACTGCGAACTCCTTTGTTGTTCACAATAAGAGTAGTGATATTCGACTAAAGAAAAATATAAAATTCCTAAAGTGGTTCAAGGGACAATATATATACTCATGGGATTGGAATGACATAGCCGATAGTTTAGGAATAACAGGACCAACTATAGGAGTTATAGCTCAAGAGGTCATGGAGACAAGACCAGATCTCGTATCTATTGATGATAAAGGGTACTATTCAGTAAATTATGAAAAATTAGGAATAAAATATGAGGTACTAACATGGACTTAAACATACCAGATACGATACAGGATTATGGATTTTCGCTGACCACTCCTTCGGGGGTGGTTTACACCTGTGAGAAATACCCATGGACAGAAAGAGACTTCTTTTTAAATATGAAGTGGGGCTATAAAGCATTTACTAAAGCCGAAAGTGATATTACACAAACTGACTTAGCATATCTTTTTGATAACAATTTTATTACTTCTTTATTTTATGGAAAAACTCTTCCTGCAGAGTCGTCACATATTGCTATTACATTATATAAAGTTGATGGAGTAAATCTAGGATTTACAGAGGTTGAGCACTATATTGATGAAAATAGCACTAGACATATAAAAAGTATATCACAAGTTATTGCACCATCTCTAAGAGGGCAAGGACATAGTAAATATATAAATGCAATGCTTAATCATTCAGCAAGATACTTTGTAGATACTTACTCTGAAGCATCTATTACAATAAGACACGGTAGTATTGGAGCAAGAAAAAATGTTCAAAATGCAAAAAGTAGAGTAACACTAACTCAAGATACTTCAGAATATAATACTTTAGCAGAAGAGTATATACAAAAAGTTGAGTATCCTACTCAAGCAAATATGGCTGCTCAGTATGAAAAAATAACAGAATTAGGAACATACTCAACAACAAATCCTGATGAGTACTGGAAAGATTCTCCAAAAACAGATGCAAAATGGGCACATCCTTTAAATAATACAACTCCGGACTTCACAGTATGAAAACAAATATTATAGTAGTAGATGATTTTTATAATAATCCAGAAGAGGTTAGACAGCATGCACTCGGCTTAAGCTATGATACCCTAGGAAACTATCCTGGGCAGAGATCAGTACCCGAGCCCACAGATCAGACTTCTTACCTAAAAGCTTTTTTCGAGACAGAAATATTACACAAAAAAGTAATTAACTGGAACAATGAGTATAATACTTGTTATCAATATACGACTGTAGAAGACTCTACGTGGATTCATAGTGACTC
>VMHT01091679.1_pt1 | contig 41670 bp, 34 predicted proteins | sample 4693611 | NCBI WGS metagenome assembly VMHT01 (sample SAMN12280063, study PRJNA550983) | marine metagenome | isolation source: seawater sampled from same location over 5 years 0.02-0.2 micron viral filtrate | place: USA: collected off the coast of southern California halfway between the port... ...
AAATCGTATGGAGTGGCCCGCCTGGAGTGATCAAACTTGCAACTAATTCAGATGTTCAACTAACATACTGATTTGTTTCAATAAGTACCCATGCAAACGCGGGCATTACATAGGGTTTCGATAGGGGTATGCCCTACAATAAGTTCTAATCCATCCGTATTTTAGAAATATTGAGAGAGATCACACTCCGTATCACGCAGCACGAATTGGAGAAATGAGTCGATCATAATGTCTATTTTCGCCTTGCGATGATTAAATTTTCTCTCTCATCAATATGATCCAGCCGTGACCCCCAGGATTTCTGGCCATACCTCCAGATGCAGAAATTTTCCATCCTTGTTCTCCTAGTTGATTCAAGTAATTCTCAGGTGGTAATTCCTGACTTATCGAGAACTTCAATATCTTATACTCCCACTTCTGCATGGATTTTTCTGAGTGAGTGTTGTATTTGACAATATCTGTGCGTATCACTTCCTGCACCTCTTGCCCCTATGATGAGTTCTTCCTTTTATCTAGAATCGTACATTCGGGAAAAAGTAAATCATTGTGTAGCCTTTTGAAGTGGCTCGGATTTTATCCTTGCCTTTCCATTGTGACCAGAAGGTGTGATGTATGCCCCCATCCACTGGTGATTGGTATGACTGATATCAATCTCCAACCTTCGGAACTGTGTTCTTTGATTCTATCATGCAATTCTATTTCGCCCACATCCACTTTTGGATCCATTTTTTTTTTGAGTTGAAATTTGACATTGAAGGTTTTGTATTCGTATGAATTAGCCATGTATGTTGCATTTGTCGGCGATTTATTTACCCATCTATGGTATGAATAATCAAATCGGACTATTCTCAAGGGTTCATCCTAATACCCATTCGAACACAATTGTTGTTCGGAACGGTTTTGCGTGGGCCGTTCGCATCGCTACCCTTGTGATCAGAGTTCAGTGATGTCTTCACGCTCGGTTGACACACCAAACGCTGCTTGTGCCTCTGCATAGACTGAAGCGTCAATTGAACCATCTCGGACAAGGGCAGAAAGCGCAGCGAGGGCGACGGCAGCACCGTCAATTTCGAAGAATCGGCGCAGCGCTTCTCGGGTATCAGAGCGGCCAAAGCCATCGGTTCCGAGCACAGTGAAGTGGCCACCAACCCACTGTCGGATCATGTCAGGCACGGCCGCCATGTTATCGGAAACCGCGATGACTGGAACGGTGGCCTTGCCAAGCAGTTGCTCAACCCAGGGTTTCTTAGCCTCTTCAGTAGGGTGAAGACGGTTGTATCGATCGCAAGCCAGACCTTCTCGGCGCATCTCGCCATAGGAGGTGGCCGAGTAAATTTCAGCACGTACGCCATACGCTTCGAGCTTCTCTACAGCATCGAGCACCTGGACCATGATCGGCCCAGAGCCAAGCAGGCGAACGATTGGACCCTCGCCCTTTGGAGCACCTCGAAGCAAATACATGCCCCGAATGATGCCTTCATCCACACCTTCTGGCTTCGGTGGCATCGGGTAGTTCTCATTGTAGACTGCCACGTAGTGAATAACGTCCATGTCTTGGCCGTACATCTCATCGATACCATGTCGAATGATCGTTGCAAGTTCGTAAGCGAACGCAGGATCCCATGCTCGAACAGCAGGGTTGGTGTGTGCCATCAGCAAGGAGTGTCCGTCTTGGTGTTGCAAGCCTTCGCCGTTGAGTGTGGTGCGGCCAGAGGTGGCGCCCATGAGGAAACCACGAGCACGCTGATCAGCAGCGGACCAAATGAGGTCGGCGACACGTTGGAATCCGAACATCGAATAGAACGTATAGAACGGTACGGTCGGATAGTGATGGGTGGCAAAAGACGTCGCAGAAGCGATGAACGTTGATGTTGCTCCAGCCTCATTGATCCCTTCTTCCAAGAGTTGGCCCCTGGCAGATTCCTTGTACTTCATCAGCACTTTGTGGTCCACCGGTTTGTACAACTGACCTTCCGGATGGTAGATTCCGAATTCAGCAAACAACGGGTCCATACCGAAGGTTCGCGCTTCGTCTGGTATAATTGGAACGATTCGCTCACCGAAGTCCTTGTCCTTCATCAGCGCGCGCAAGATTCGTACGAAAGCCATCGTTGTCGAGACCTGCATCTTTCCTTTGGTACCTTCATCAAATTCAGCGTACGCAACGTCGGCTGGAAGTGTCAAATCGAACTTAGGAACGGTTCGGCTCGGCATGAATCCATCCATGGCAGCCCTGCGCTCTTTGGCATAAGCGACAAGTTCTGGCACATCCTCTGGCATTACGTACGGATAGGTTTCCAAATCTTCGTCGCTAAAGGACAATCCAAGATCGTCACGCATGTACTGCATGCTTTCCATATCGGCCTTTTTCTTTTGATGCGTGGTGTTGCGACCGGCAAAGGCTGGCCCAAGTCCAAACCCTTTGATGGTACGAATCAGCACGACGGTTGGCTGGCCTTTGTGAGCGGTTGCTTGGGCGTAAGCAGCATGGAGTTTGAGAAAATCATGGCCACCAACATCTGCGCACAAGTCGACCAGTTGCTCATCACTGAGGTGCGCTACGAGCGCCTGAAGTTGTTCTGAGTTGAACAGTTCCTTGCGGATGGTTGCTCCATCTGCGGTCATGATGCGTTGCTCGTCGCCGTCCACAAGGGCGTCAAGACGAGCGGCTAATGCGCCGGTGTTGTCGCGAGCAAACAGCTCATCCCAACTGCTGCCCCAGAGGACCTTGATGACGTTCCAGCCTGCACCGCGGAATCGGCCTTCCAATTCTTGAACGATCTTTGAATTGCCGCGAACCGGCCCATCAAGGCGTTGCAAGTTGCAGTTCATGGTCATGACAATGTTGTCGAGACCTTCGCGACCTGCGAGTGAAAGTTGCGAAAGGGATTCTGGCTCGTCTGATTCGCCGTCACCCATAGTGTACCACACACGAGAATTAGCGGTGGAAACAAGTCCACGGTCTTCGAGGTAGCGGTTGAAGCGAGCCTGGTGAATCGCCGTCATTGCACCAAGGCCCATGCTGACGGTTGGGAATTCCCAGAAGTCAGGCATCAAGCGAGGATGAGGGTACGAGGATAATCCATTGCCACCTGTTTCTTGTCGAAACGCTTCCATCTGTTGGTGCGTCAATCGACCTTCGAGCCATGCTCGTGCATAGATTCCAGGTGAGGCGTGGCCTTGCCAGTACAGATGATCGCCTTGGCCTGCCCCATCCTTTCCTCGGAAGAAGTGGTTGAATCCGATCTCCCATGCATGGGATGCTGAAGCGTAGGTGGAGATGTGGCCCCCGATGCCTTCGAAGTATTTGTTGCCCCGAGTGACCACCATCATCGCATTCCATCGGATGATACCGTGGAGGCGGGTTTCGAGGTCCATATCGCCAGGATAGGCACCTTGGGATTCAGGATGGATGGTGTTCATGTAAGGCGTGTTGACAACGTCAATCTCAACACCTACATCCTTAGCGGCACCAACAGTCGAGAACAATAAGCGTCGTGCTTCTTCCTCACCAATTTGGTCGCGGACCGCCAAGATTGAGTCGATCCATTCCTGCGTAGCCACAGGGTCTGGGTCAGGTAGCGTACCTCGAACACCAAAGCGCATCTCATGCCCCTCCTTGACACTCCCTCCAACCTCGGGGTTTTCAACCCCTCGCATTGCTCGCGTCGCAGTTTCTTGCCGGTCGCGCTGAATTCCACTCTGAAAAACGATGCTCGGCTCGCTGTGCTGCGTTTCTTGAAAGGCTATTTCAACAAATACCGGCATAAGAGATAAAGACCGATTTGACAGGGCGGGGAGTATGTCCGTCGAGGCTATGGTTCAAACGATGATTGATGATTTAACTGCCGCACTTGCTGATGCTGTCAAGCACGACAAGGGTAACGCCGCTGCTGGAACTCGTGTCCGCAAGGCTATGCAAGCCGCAAAGGCTGCTGCACAAGATGTGCGCACCCAAGTCCAAGCTGACAAGAACGCTTGAGGTCAAGTGCGCGTCATGACGCGCCACTCGCCCCCACCGTTTAGAAGATCAACTTCTCCCGTTGATTCAACAACCCATCCAGTGGGAACGTTATCAACTTCTGGAGCAAGAACAATTGTCTCAACATGCGACAACTCTTGATCAAGAGCATCAACCCAGTTGACCTCAACAGATCGCCAATGACCCGTGATGTTGTTATTTTCAGCATCAAGTGGTTCAAAGAAGGTGTACAACCAGTGCATACCAAGGGTGGCATCTGAGATAAAGAGGAAGTGTTCATTTTCTTCAAGGTTCATTGCATCTGCAGCCTCATCGGTCCACATGGTTTGCCCGTGGATTCCAGCAAGAAGGCTCAATGGAAGCAAAAGCGCAATGACCACACCGATGGTCTTGAGTACTTGGCCGGGTGATTCAAATGTTGGTGAATCAGCTGCTATGTTGAGATGTTTCAACAGCAATACGATTGGAACAAACAAGAGCGTCACATAGCGCCCATTATTTCCCATCGTCCAAACGACGCTAGGCCATGAGGCATCCCATAGGACTGATTCATAGGTCCACAACGCTGCAATGTAGAAGACAATAGCCGTCGTTGCTGCGGTTATCATCGCCGACATGGTTGCGATTTGTGGGTCTTCAATGCTTTTCATCGCGGCCAGCACCGGCCTTACCAAAGGCCAGAGAACCATGCCGAACAAGACAAACAACACCACTGCATCAAACAGGGAGAACGCTATGGCGGATACGAAGCGAAATGGCATGTCTTTCATCACGCCAAGGGTCGGTGAAGTTGAGAGAAATCCGGCTAAGACCATCAGTGTAGCAACGGCTCCTGCCGCTGCACAGGCAGCTTGGAAAGGGTTCCTCAAGAACATCAACCGTTCATCATCACGCTCCTGCAGCCAGTGCCATAACGAACCAATCACACCAAGAATGAATCCATAAAGGAGCACAGATGAGCCTCCTGTCATCCCTTTTGCGAAGGGAATCATCATCAAAACGCAACCACCAAGGAGGTTCCGAAGCAGCCGCCTATGCGTGAACCAAAGACCCGTAAATAGAGCAAAAGCAAGGGTGAACATCAGGGCGAAGTAGACTTCCTCATAGCCTCGGCCAACCGAGAAGATCAACGCCGGAGAGATGGACAGGATGGCTGCTGTACGCTCACCTACCGTGCGATACACATAACCAATCAGAAGGACAAAAGAAAGCAATGCAAAGGCTTTGATGCTCGCTTCAGAACCTGCATAAATAGGCAGAACTGTGCGCTCCCCTGAGTCCGTCGGATCGCTTTGTCCTGTAACTTCTGGTCGCAGATCACCCCACGCAAGTCCGCCATCTGAATCAACAGCCATTTTGACATGAGTGTCGAGGCCTAGGTCACTTGTGAAGCAAACAATGAGGTTCAGAAGAAGGCCGAGAGCAAGCAATCCCTTCCACGTGCGTTCATCATCGAGATTGAACAGCACCATGGGGGGTGGTTCGGGGGGAGAGGTTCAACCCTTTCGGACACTTCGCACCTGCATGGGCGGAATTCTTGAGGGGATCAAAGTCGTCGACGTTTCGAGAATTCTTGCTGGTCCATATGCCACCCAAATGCTTGCAGATTTGGGCGCTGAGGTGACCAAGATAGAGGCGCCGTGGGGCGATGATACCCGCGGATGGGGCCCGCCCTTCACCCGGGGTTTCGACGGAAAAGATGTGGCTGCTTACTTCCTTTCGTGCAACAGAAACAAGACCATCATGACGTTTGATCTCAAGCGGGATGCTGAAACGGTCAAATCGATGATTCTAGGAGCAGATGTTGTGGTTGAGAACTTCAAACCCGGGACGCTTGAACGGCTTCTTGGCCCGATGCCATCGAATGTCATCGTGTGTTCGATTTCAGCTTACGGTGCAACGGGGCCCCGAAGAGACGAGCCTGGGTATGATGTGGCGCTTCAAGCGCGATCGGGCATCATGAGCATCACTGGGGAGCCAAATGCCGCCCCAGTGAAGGTCGGTGTTGCATGGATTGACGTCATTACTGGGCTGAACGCTGCAAATGCAATTCTTGCAGCCTTATTCAAAAAAGAGCGAACTGGAAAAGCAACGCACATTGACATCTCCCTGTGGGACTGTGCAATTGCAGCCTTGGTCAACCAAGCGCACAACGCAATGGCAAGTGGTGAGAATCCGGTGGCGATGGGTTCAGCCCACCCCAATCTCGTTCCCTATCGAGCTTTTGAGGCAAAGGATGGGTGGTTTGTACTTGGCGTTGGTTCGGATGCTCAATGGGCCACAGTCGTTGATCGACTTCATTTGCAACACCCGGAAGCAGCCGTGGCATGGGCAACGAATCAGGGCCGTGTCTTGGACCGTGATGCTGTCGAAAAATCCGTAGCTTCCGCCATTGCCCTCCACTACCGAACTGACTTGGAATCAATGCTCGATGGTGTACCTTGTGCCCCAGTTAACACCGTTCTCGAAGCACTTGCCGACCCTCAAAGCGTAGCACGTCAAGCCATCACTCAACACAAGGGAGTGGATGTGTTGGCGAGCCCGTTGCGGTTCATGGCCACTCAGAACGAGAAGAGCGATGTTTGACCACCTTCGCGAATCAAGCCAACTTCACGCAGTTTGTCAAAGGCATTGTCCATGCGGCGTTGACTGAATTGACGTTCAATTTGCAAGAATTGAATCAGACCTTTGGTATCCACTTGACCAGGTTCCAAGTCTGAGTCTGCCACTTCGTTTGCAGGATGGTCGTGGAAGATGGCTCGAATTTCATCAAGACGTTCTGGGACCTCTTTCTCTTTGGCTTCACAGATGGCCTCAATCGTTCCATGTGTTTTGATCAATTTCATCCCAGTCTTCGGACCTATGCCTCGAATGCCCGGGTGGAAATCTGTCCCGATCATGATGGCGAGATCAATGAGTTGAGTTCGCGTAAGTTCATTTTCTGAAAGCATCTCGTCAAGTACGATTTTCTGCGCTTGAACCACTCGACCATGTTGCTTTGAGCCATGGCTCATCAGGTTGCGAACAAGTAACGGCGTACCATAGAGCAGGGCATCCCAATCCTGAGTTGCCACCACATCCAACTGCCCCTTTGCTGCCATTACCGCCGCTTGGCCTTCGCCTTCTGCTTTTGCGTCAACCCATGGAACGCCAAGTAAATCGAGCAATTGTTTGGTTTCTGCAACCATTTCAGGTGAATAATGCATAATTCGCTGTGCCATTTTTTGTGCCAGAGGGAAATCACCCGCAGCGAGTGCCTCTTTGTGGATTCGTTCTGATTCCTCCCTACGCGCCCTACGTTGTGCAATTTCCTCGGCCTTGAGTTCAGGAGGCGTACCGTCAAACACGAACACTGGCTTGATGCCTGCTGCAAGCAGAGTTGTGGTTCGGTTGAGAAAGCCCATGAGATGTGAAACGACCTTTCCATTCTCTGCACGCAGGGGCCCGCCGTCTCCTTGTGGGGAACGATCACGCATGGTGGTCAAAAATTGGAAGGCGGTAAGGAATGCATCAACGCCAACCCTTTTGCCTGCAAGGCTGTTCAAATCAATGGTTTCCGGGGATGTCAAGTCACGAAGGTTGCAGCCCATGATTTTCACAACAGGCGAGAGTATGTGGTTGTTCGCATCCGAACCCGTCAAGAAGTTGGGCCACAAGCGCTGGTCATGGCGAGGCACATAGCATGCTTGCGTGGGTGGCATCCTGCGCTTGCGCGTGCCGAAATCACCGCCCTCCTGCCGCAGATGTCTGTCACTCGACTTGAAGCCCGAAGATTGGTGGCACTCGCGGGCGATGGTGATGAGGATACACTCGCTCAAGCTGTACGTGTCTCAAGTGGTTGCCAAGCCATTCTCACTGATGCTGTCCTTTGGTCCTGTAAGAGTGAGTCGGACGTTGATGGGTTGATTGTGTCTGTGCTCGAGCATCTCCAACAACATCCTAGAGAAGGCAGCGTTGCGGTCCGTGCATGGCGCCATGAAGGACGAATCGAAGGCGTCGGGCCAAGCCAATTAGCACAGCGAATTGGTGGTCGGCTTCACGACCTTGGCTACTCCATTGATCTCGATGAACCGATGCACGAGTTTGGTGTTGTCCTCGATGCAAGCTCGAACACCATCGCTTGTGGATGGATGCTTGGTTTCGGGGATGAATCCGATGGCGTGTCTTCTCGTAAAGCTGCAGAACGCCCATTTTTCAAACCTGTAAGTCTTGACCCGCGGCTCGCTCGCCTAGCCGTCAACCTTGCTTCTGGGCCTATTGACAGTGGTGCGACGGTTGACCTCATGACAGGAACCGGGGGCTTTCTCATCGAAGCTGCACTATCAGGAAGGGTCGCGGTCGGATTTGATCTCGATTCTGAGATGGTCGCTGGAGCCAATCAAAACCTGAAATGGGCATCAGAGACTGAGGCCATGACCGATCATCGCGGCGTCGTTATACAAGGTGATGCAACCCGATTGGAGGCTTGTATGCCTCACCTTGATCTTCCACTGACTGGCTTTGTTCTCGACCCTCCTTATGGCCGGAATTCGCAAGGGTCGCTCGCACCGATGGAACTTCTCGAAGGCGTGCTAAATAGCGCCCGTAGCGTGGCTGAACGTAACGTTGGTTTAGTGTTGATTCTTCCAATTCACCCCATGGGGGAGCACCCTGATGAATCGATTGCTAGCACTCATGAAATCAGGTTACTTCATGGGCAATGGAGCGATGTTGAACTGTCGCTTCGTCATTCTGGTTGGGATGTGAAAGCACTCTGGGTTGAACATGTGCATGCAAGTCTGAGCAGGCTCATACTTCACGCAACAGTTGCTCCTCAAGATTCAACAGTGTAATCGCATCTTCATCGGTAGGCTCCGGAAACTGCGAGCGATGAGGGCATCCTTCATCGAGGATGGCTTGATCTTGGTCATTGAGGACATTTGGGTAGGTCCGGCAACCACGTGGGCGTACTTCATACACCGAACACATACCTTCTGCATTCACATCAGCAGAAGAGGTGAGTAGGAAGACACAAGCACGAGTTTTCTCATCGTTAAGAAGCGTCAACACCCCATTATTCTTCCAAGTGAACGCTTCAGCGTCCATTCCAGTTCTTCGCGAAAGAAGGGACGCCTCGGCCTTTGTCAGAGGCATCGTCGTCTCACGGCAACACGCTGAACACCCCGTAGGAATGCAAGGAAGGGAGCGGGCCATGTTCGTTGGAAAGGACCCGCCTTATTCAAGAAGGGTGGCCATCTCGGGTGAAATACGGGCGATTAGGGTAGCCTGGATATCCTGTCGGGCTTCGAACCCGACGACGCGGGTTCGAATCCTGCATCGCCCACCAGCACCCTGTGTCATGCGCGTAGCGTGAAGCAGTCAGCGGGTCCAATACTCAACCGTTTCATCGCCCCAATGCTCATCAGAAGCATGGCTTAACCCGGCATTTTCTAGCCTCGATGCATCGAGGTTTGACGGCACTGGATGTGCGTGTGTGACGGCACTTTTTACCAGATAGAGTTCATCAACAAGTCCTGCATCTAAGAAAGCGTGAACGGTTGTGGGGCCACCTTCAACCAGGAGGCGGTGGATGTCGCGATCGCCTAACTGGTTGAGCAGGGTCTCAAGGCTGCGAAAAGTTGTCGTCATGTGAAGGGTTTCGTGTGCATCGTTCAACACCGTCGACGAGGAAGGGATGCGTGCATTAGGGTCGATGACAATACGAAGCGGTTGGCGATCTGTTTCGACCCTTCGAATCGTCAGTGAGGGATTATCCCGTACCACTGTTTCAGCGCCAACCAAAATGGCGTCGCACTCTTTACGCAACTGGTGAACGCGATTAAGGCACACATCTGAAGTGAAACGCTGGGCTTGCTGTGATCGATCGTCAACCGAACCTTGGGCGTCAACAGCCATCTTGACCGTGACCATTGGACGGCGATGCGCACACCAATGCATGAACGAGCGCATTTGTAGGCCAGCTTCATCTTCAAGCAATCCATGCCGGACGTTGATGCCAGCATCTTCCAGAGCCTGAAACCCAGAACCTCTCACTGTTGGATTCGGGTCGGGATGGGCTACAATGACCTCTTTGATGCCAGCCCACATCAGCGCCTCGGTGCACGGTGGTGTTCGGCCAAAGTGGTTGCAGGGCTCCAAAGTGACGTATGCAGTAGCACCATTGGGTGAAAACCCATTGCTTTCCGCGTCATGAATTGCCATTTGTTCAGCATGAAGTCCGCCAAGGTGATCATGCCAGCCCTCGGCAATAATCTGCCCATCCTTGACGAGGACACAACCCACGAGAGGATTGGGGCTGACTCGGCCAATACCTCGTTCAGCCACTTCGATGGCCCGTTTCATGAAGGCCACCTCATCTGCTGTCCATGGACTCGCCATGGTCCCTCCACATCGGTCGAGTTCAATACATCTTGCATTTTACCGTGTGAAGATTTGGCCAAAATGGGACACTGGAAGCCATGAGCAAGGTGTAATCGTACGTCGGAGATTGTTTTATGCATAATGAATGGGTTTCCACCCATTATGGTTTAGTGACCCTCACGTCAATTTTAGAGAAGGTTTCAAAGCAAGAACCAACCTCTTCAGCCTATGGCAACTGATGATGCGTCAATGGGCCCTGAGCCCCTCACCTTCGAATCAGATCTTGAATCTAAGCAGAAAAAGGGCGCACATAAACCGGTCTTCGCGGCAGTATTTTCGCAAAATTCAAGGAAAATGCGTGCAACAAAGCGGGTTCATCTTCTCGTCAACCCCTATGCGGGTAACAGAAAGGGCAGGAGTGTCGGAGAACAAGCTAAAGCGTTGCTTGAGAAGGAAGGGAAGAAGGTTGAAGTGCACCATTCGGCCTATGAAGGTCACTTGATGAAAATTGCAGAGGAGCTCGAGGCCAAAGCCAATGATCTCTTTGCTGTGGTTGGTGGAGACGGAAGTCTTTCAGAGGTCATCACCGGTAGAATGAGAGCTAATTCCGAGAAAAAGGAATTGTTCGCCCTCATCCCTGCAGGAACTGGGAACTCGATGGCCAATGACCTCGGCATTTCATCGGTTGAAGGTGCAATTCATGCAATCATATCCGGTGTGCGGCAAAACCTCGATCTTGCTCGAGTCGAAATGGTCAATGGACTTCCTGGCTCAGAAGATGGAACAACGGTTCGGTACAGTCACAACCTGGTCACATGGGGTCTAGGCGTAGATTCAACAATCAAGGCTGAAAAGATGCGTTGGATGGGAACGATTCGATACGATGTCGGGATTTTGATGGCAATTATGGCGAACAACCGACGCCATGCGACATTGACCCTCGATGGTGTCAAAATGGAGGGCGATTACACACTCTTCTTGATTCAGAACAGTCAAACAGGAGGTTCTATGCTTCCTTTGGCACCAGGTGCATCGCTTGATGACGGACTAATGGACATTGGAATCCTTAAGAAAATGACTCGACGAGATGTGCTCAAGGCCTTTGGTATGCTGAAAAAAGAAGGTCGCCACGTCTTCCACCCCAGAGTAGATTACCACCGGTTCAAGAAACTGTCAATCGAAACTCCAACGCCTGCTGCCATCAATATTGATGGTGAAAACATTGGTTCGACACCGATCACAATGGAAGTGCTTCCAAGCGCTGTGGAAATTTGTATTCCACCATCAGAATGAGAAATCTGAAAACTCTTCACTGTCATCGAACTTTTCTTTTTCTGCAGGTGTGGGCTCGTAAACAGGAGCGTCTTCTTCGGCCGGTTTGGCTGCTGCCCTCCGCTTTCTGACGGCCTTCTTTTTCTTAGGTTGGCTTGGTGGAGGTGAAGAAGTACGGCCTGGTGCAACACTGGTGAAGTGTTCCTGTGATTGTGAAGTGGGTTGACTCGAGGTCACGCTTGTAGGCGCACTGCTCGAGCGTTGTGGGGCTTGCCACACGTCGGATTGGACCGATGGCGTGGCTTGTATATTGGATGATTGAGGGGCAGAAGATTCCATTTCTTTTGCTGCCGAGGTCACCACAACTGATGAGCCACCACTTGTCGAGCCAATCGGTGTTGCATCACTATCATCGGAAAGGATGCTGTCCATATCGAAACCGGAGAGTCCGGATTCCTTGGAAGATTTGACTGGAGCTTGCTTCTTTTCTCTCTTAGCCTCAGAACGTTGTTCTGCTTTACGACTTGATGGAGAGGACATGCCGGAGGATTTCGCCTTCTTGACGTCCTGTTTAACCTTCTTGATATTATCAAGACCAACTTGTCCAAGGAGTGTTTTCATGGTGTCTTGAGCACCTTTCATGACGAACATTTTCGACAGGATGAATGAAGCCACTGCGCCACCGATACCGACAATGAAGAACATCAGAACAAAACCAGTCCGGCCAAGAATTGGCACATCGCCATGGACCCATTCATCATCGGATTCCCCGTTTGAGGATACGGTGGCTCCATCAAGGCGGATCGTGGTGACCAGAACGAACAATTGTTCTCGGTTTTGATTGCCGATTAAAACTGTACAGTCATCACTTACTGTCTGGCTTGAATGATACCCGTAGGCGTTGCTAGCGTTGCTTGCTACGAGGTAGCCCTCAACGCTGACTGATTGGTGCCATTCTCCGAGTGAAAGCATACCACCTTGTATTGATTCTGTTGTTGGGATCAAACCAAGAATATACCACCGTGTATCCTCATCTGAATTGATTTCATCAAGGTCAACAGTCCCTGCTCCTGTTTGTGGATTCAGCGGGTCGTTCCAATCTTTGAGGTCGACGCGGGCACCTTCACCTTCGAGCGTCTGAGATGCTTGAGAAAAGGACATTGATTGAATGGCAACACTCGTGGTTACCGCAGCGCCGATCCCGTTGACTGCATCTGTGTGAGATGCATAGAGTTGGCTAGCGGCGAGGTAGCCTGTGAATTTGACTGGGAGGCTCTTGTTGGTCCCCATTTCTGTTTCGCCTGGTGAACAACCAACTGCCTCAAGTCCCTCAAGACGTTCTTCGGAGGGGCCTAGATTGCTCGTGATGCTCGTTGCCGCACGATCAAAATCAACCTCAACACCACCATTGGCTGCGCCCCATGATGCGTTTGTGGGGCCAAAGCAACCAGCAAGCAGCATCAATCCCAACAGGGCTACGGCGAAAGCACCTCTGCGCATATTTGCACGAGGGGTGCTTTAGTTTGAGAACTCTTCCATCAAGATGAGGTGAATTCACATGCTGTTTGAGTCAAAAATGGCGCAGAGAGAGGGATTCGAACCCCCGTGTCTAGGAGACAGTGGATTTCAAGTCCACCGCAATACCGGGCTATGCGATCTCTGCAACAAGCCTTGGGGGGCACCACCCCATCATACTGTTTTCGGCTGTCAAGCTTCGAAAAAATCACTCATCGGGTTCTTTTCGGGAGCCCACTGCCGCAGCCGCCAAACCGAGTGCGGTCATGGCCACACCAAACGTAAGACCGGGCACACCTTCACTTTCGCTCGGAGGGGTTAGATCGTCGACTGCCGTCTCAACATCCATCAAGAAATCTTCGACATGCCAAGAATCGCCTGTCCACGCTACCTTCGGTGACATACCTTGGAGAATGTATGTAATCGTTGAATGGCCAACTGAATAGTCAATAACAGTACCTTCGGATGCGACACAAGAAAGGCGATCTCCTTCTGCCCACTCGTAACCTTCATCGCACATGCAATGCTTGCCGGCTCCAGAGCCCATTTCCCAACCATGATCGTTACAAACGCTTGGCTCTGCCTCCTCGCGCAGTGTTGCGCCTGGGGGCGGGATTTCAGAGAGGTTTGTTGAGTTTGGAGCCCAAGCGATATACATTGGTTCAACAAGACTGTCCATCCCAACCTGAGACGATTCCCATGCTGATGAGGTGGCGTTCCACGTGGAGAGACTCCACCGCCAAGAGGAGTCGCTCGGTGCTGCTACATCGTCAATTGATTCCATGTAATGGCCGTATTGGCTTGCTGGCATACTGGTGTTCATTTCGGCTCCAGCAAAAGCACCCATAGACAAATGCCAACCCGTCATTTGTTCAATGGTGTGATTGGCGGTTGAGTTATCGGGGAACAACACTTGCATCATTGGCGAATCTGGATGAGGCTCAGACAACACTGAGGTGTTGGCGTTTGATGCAGCCCAAACCAACTGGTCATGGTCAAGGGCGTCGATTGAATCAATTCCAACAGGGGAGTCTTCCCATTGCTGAGAGGTTTCATTGTAAATCAAGAGGCTCCACCACCATGAATAGTCGGACGGGGCTTCATAGCCCTCAATCGCTGTGATATTATGGCCGAGCTGGCTGTCAGAGGCATTGATCGCCCAATTTGCCTCATAGGCCATGGCTTGAGTCAATTCCCAGCCGCTCGGTTCGAACATGAGCTCTGATGCACTGCCTGTTGTCGGGTCGATATAGGTCACAATCGGATCGCTGTTAACCCCAATATGTGCATCAATCACTTCTTGCTCAACAAGAATCCCGAAGTTTCGATAGATGTCTGCCAAGACGTCTTTGTCACCGGTGAGATGAGGCCATGAAACACCATGTCGCTCAGTGTATTGAGTCAGTGCTTCGGGTGTGTCTCGGTCGGGATCCACTGAAATGGAGATGAAACCAACGCTGTCAACGGCTTCGGGCGAGAGGCCATCTTGCACCAAACGCAAGGATTGGGTGATGACCGGGCATACATCTGGACAGGATGTGAAAATGAAAGACACGACGGTCACTTCACTGTCCATTGCGGAAAGTGTGAAATTTTCACCCGCTTGGTCGGTGAGGGTAAAATCCACGATATCGTTGCGTGAAAGTTCATGCCCCTTGTAGGCTGTTGCATTTGGCGTAGCAGCGATAAGCAGTGCAAGACAAACTGAGATTGCAAGCGCTTTACGTAGGTACATGGACTGCACCCAACGCCCGTTGGGTTTCAATGTTATTGCGAACGGCATTATCGTTCGGTCGCATAACTCCAGTCCGGTGTGCACCAGCTTGGAAGGCCTGAAACTCCTTCAGGGTTGGAAAGTCCAATGCCCCAGAGCATCAGAGCGACAAAGATCCACGGGAACATGAAGGTGATGTTGAACCACTTGTGTTCATCCCTCAAGTGCATAAAGAATGCAGCAATACCGTAGCCCTTGACAATACCAACGCCGATGAGAATGGCCCAGACCGCCGAACGGCTAATGTCAATTTCCGTGAATGGAACGGTTTCGAAGAAAACCGCACCGAGTTCAAACAGTGTGAACACCATCAAGACGATGAAGTTCCAAAAGTAGATGTCTTTGCCCATGTATAAATTTGCGTGCTCTCCCATAATCTCACCTCAATACAAATAGAATGCTGGGAAGATAACCACCCAAGCCAAATCGACAAAGTGCCAGTACAAACCGAAATATTCGATGCCCTGTGCATTGTCCTCATCAAATCCGATGGTGTCCGCTTTGAACACCAAATACAACATGATCAGCAGACCGATGAACACGTGAAGGCCGTGTGCACCGGTTGCGATGTAGAAGATTGAACCTTGAACAGTGCCGATGGTGAATCCTTCTGCAACCAGATGACTCCATTCAACAAGCTTGAGGACGATGAACAGTGAACCAAGCAAAAGCGTGGCAATGAGGTAGTTTCGCACCGCTGCTTTGCGGGTTGGCATGAGTTTGCCCATGACGCCCTTTGGCGCCTCCCACTTTGCATTCTTTGCAGTCTTGAGTGCAAGAACGATGGTGTAGGATGAAATGATCAAAGCAAAGGTGTTGATTCCACCGGGCAATAGAGTCCAGAAGTCACCAACTGACTCGCCAAAGCCGTCGACCTTTGCCCCGCCTGGGCGAAGGTAATCCGAAGCCGTGAGGACCCAGTCATCTTCCGAAGCACATCCTTCAAAGCCGCCGTCACTGTTCTCAAACGCCCACTTTGTGCACCACTCGGTGCGCATGCGGAGGTAGGAAGAAAAGAAGGTCGCGAAGACCATGATTTCTGACATAATGAAGACCCAAAGGCCGACCTTACGAATGTGGTCTCCTTCAAACGGATAGGAGGTTGCAATCTGCTCACCATGTCCGATGAAAGGTAAATCCTCAAACCACCAATTGGCAACTGCGACAATGATAATCAACAATCCCGAAACGCTAACACCCAACATTCCAAGTTCAGCGGTGACGGTGTCGTCGAGCAGTGCTTTGCAAGCAACAATGAAGTCTGGAAGGCCCCAAAGGAAGATCATGATACCGAATGCGAAGATAATCGGTGATGATGAGCCATGGTGTTCATGCTCATCGTGATGACCCCCCTCATCATGATTGTCCTCTTTTGGCTTGCTGGCGTTCAAGAAACCGCCAAAACCAATGAACGCTGCATAGGCTAATGTAATGAACAGCAGCGTAATTCCAGCCACACGATACGTGAGATAGGAAAGATGGGCCGCGATTTCCGAGTTGTGCGCCTCTTCTTTCGCAATGTAAAGGTCGTTGGCATGGTCATCACCAGTGATCGTTCCCGCAGCAACGGCTTCTTGCCATTCCTTCTTGGCATCTTCGTAATGATGGTGCTCATCATCCCAAGTTTGATGCTTATTTTCTGCAACAAACACGCCAAGCACTGCAAAACCAACGACACCGATGGTCAAGATGAGTCCTGCCATCAAGACAGCGCGCATCCAAATGCTGTTCGGGACTTCGTTTCCGTGTGTGCTCATTCTTCAACCCCCTTTGCAAGTGGTGTTGCCAACTTCGTCAGCGGGCTGACTTTCTTGTCTGATACACCATGATGGCCATACAGTTCATTCATGTCACCCTGAGTTGGTATGTCGTGGAACGAAGGCGTTGGCGGTGGTGAAGTAGTCATCCATTCGAGTGACCAACCGCCCCACGGATCGTTTCCAGCAGGTTCACCGTGTCGGTTCGAGCGAATGATGTTCCAAACGAGCAGGAGTTGGCTCAGACCGAAGATGAACGAAAAGGTACTGACTGCTATATTGTACTCAGCAAAGCCACTTTCTGTGGTGTAGCTGTGTGTTCGGCGAGGCATACCCATGATTCCAAGAGCGTGCATAGGCCAGAAGGTCGCATTGTAAGATGCAAAGCCGATCAAGAAGTGCCACAAACCAAGTGTTTCGTTGAGTTTGCGTCCTGTCGCCTTAGGATACCAGTAGTACACACCGGAGAACAAAGCGAAGACTGTTCCGCCAATGAACACATAGTGGAAGTGGGCAACGACGAAGTATGAATCGTGGAAATGTACGTCAAGGCCTGCCACTGGGAAGAACATACCAGATATACCACCAAGGGTGAAGGTCACGAGGAAACCAAGCGACCAGAGGGTGTGTGTTCGCATGACCATGCTGCCACCCCATATCGTTGCGAGCCAGTTGAACACTTTCGCACCAGTTGGAATCGCTACCGCCATGGTGGTGATCATGAACGCTGCACGCCAGAATGGATCCATACCGGAGGTGAGCATGTGGTGGCCCCAAACGATGAAACCAACAACCCCGATACCAGCCATTGCGAAGACCATCGATTTGTATCCGAAGATTGAGCGTCGAGCGCTTGTCGCCAACACTTCAGAAACAATTCCGAAGGCTGGAACAACAACCACGTACACTTCAGGATGGCCGAAGAACCAGAACAGGTGCTGGAACAGTAAGCTGTCACCGCCTGCGGTGAAGAAGACCGTTCCAAGGGTGTGATCGAACAGGAGGAACGCCACACCGATGATGAAGGCAGGCAAGGACATGTAGAGCATGAACACGCTGACGAAGACCGACCAGGCAAACAGTGGCATCTTCATGAAGCCAACGCCGGGTGCGCGCATGGTGAACACGGTTGTGATGAAATTCACACCACCGAGGGTCGAAGATGCACCGAGCATCAAAATTCCAGAGATGAATGCAGTCGTTCCTGGATTCGAACCATACTGCGCCAGTTCGGCCCCGAGATTCGCCTCTGTAAGCGAAGAGTATGGAGGGTACATGACCCACGTAATGTCCGCACCTTCGCCAGACCAGATACCAGCGTAAATCAGTGGGCTAGAGAACACAAGAAGCCATAAGCCCATAGCGTTAATCCGCGGGAAGGCAAGATCTTTTGCCCCAATTTGCAACGGCAGAACATAATTCATGAATCCGGCAATCATTGGCATAGCTGCAAGGAAAATCATGGTTGTACCGTGGAGGGTAAAGAACGAGTTGTATTCGGTTTCCGTCAAGAACGTATTTTCTGGAAGGGCCAGTTGAATACGGAATAAGAGCGCAAGAATACCACCTACAAGGAAGAAGATGAATCCATACAGGAAGTAGAGGATTCCGACTTCTTTGTGATCTGTTGTGGTCAACCACGGCTTGAGGTATGACCAGAAGTTTTCGATGGTGAAGGTGCTTGGTGAGCGTGCATAAAACACATACAGAACACCGAGAAGCACGAGACCGAGAGCCAATCCAATAGCGGTAATCAGGACCACAAGCGCACGAGCGCTTGGTGCTATTTCGCCGGCATTGACGCCTGGGATGACAAGAATAGCTTCGTTCCAATAATCGCCTCCAGAACCAGCACCGCCGTTGACAGCGTTTCCGTAAACGGTAATTTCAACGACCTTTCCATCGTCACCTGGCGCAACGAATTCAAAGTCCCAAGAGCGAACACCATTTGCTTCAGCGGTGTGAGTCAAGCCACCGTCCATGTCGTGGCTGAGGGATTCGTTCACGGTTGAGACCATGCCAGAAGAAGTGAGGATACGGAAACCGCCAGCGTGGCCGTTCCAAGGATCTGCACCCTCGGTGCTGCCGCCGTTGTGGAGTTCCATGACATCGTTGACAACAGTCACCGTGAATGGATATGTTTCGCTTGCGTTGAATGTGTCAGGTAGCCCTTCAACAACAACTGAGGTGTCGCCAGATGCGCCACCGTGGCAAGAACAACCGTTGTCACCAGCTGCTCCGATTCCAGTCGGCATAGCCTCGAATTGTGGGGAGGCTGCAAGCATCAAGAGCATAAGTGCCACAAGAGTCAGGGCGCGTGTTCGCATCAGTAGCCGCCTCCGTCAGAACTGGATTGTGACTTTTTGACACCAGTGTCGACTTCGCAGCCGTATCCTTCGGTAGCAACAACGGTCACTTGACCAATCATCTTTGAGTGGTCGAGTCCACAGTACTCAGCGCATCGAATTGGGAAGGTGCCAAGATCGTCGGGTTGAGCGTACATGACCGTGCCTGCCTCAAGACCGGGCACCAAATCTTCCTTGACACCCCATTCTGGTAGCCAGAATGAGTGTTGGACTCCGACGTAGTTGGGATTGGAAGCATCGGATGGTTGTGAGTGGAGGTTCATCACTGCAACTTTATCGCATGGCAAGAGCAAGTGTTCGCCACCTGCAGTAGAGAGGACGGTGCCAACTGGAAGATGTTCCCATGTGTGAAGCAAGGAATCGTCGGCGTCGAACACCGTGATCTTGGAATGAAGTTCTACATCCAAGTAGAAACCGGGCCCTGTGAGCTCGAGCATACCGGTTGAAGCGTCAATTTGGTAATCCGTTTCAACCCCGTCAATGGCGATTGTAACGTTGGTTGCGGTCGTGTTGAGCGCATGGACCATGAGCATGCTTCCTTCCCAGTCAACGTCGATGCCAGTGCTTGGATCTTCCCATGTCAACGACTCAGTGTAGTGAAATTCCCAGAACCATTGCTTGCCAACCACTTGGATGTCGAAGGTTTCCGCATCATCATCGACGGTCCAGACTGCTGTGTTTGATGAGAGGGCCATCATGGTAAGCCATACGACAATAATGGTTGGAAGGACGTAGAACAACACTTCCAGTTTCGTATTGTGTGAATCGACTGGAAACGAGCCAACTTCAATGTGGTATTTGTCCATGTTTTCGACTGGTTCGACGCCGTCGCGGTAGCGCAGCATTGCGATGAACATCCATCCAAAGGTGAATATTCCGACAATGATGCTCCAAAACATGAACTTATCATAAAGGACGTTGAAAACAGTGTCTTCAGCAGGCATAGATTACCCTCATGTGTATGGCCGTCGATACCGGTCTTAAACCCTTGGCGATAGCGCCTTCTTCCTCGAGGTCTTTCAAAGCCGCTATGTCGCGTTTCAGTGCCCTGTTTTTTGTTCAGAAAAAATCTCTTTTTTTACCCTCATATCATGCATGTTAAGTTGATAACTAATGGGGGAAATGGAGCGCTGTGTCCCTCGCATCTTGCATACAGAGCACCTTCCAAGAAGGCGTGCTGTTGAGTATTGAGGTCCATCCAGCGGCCAGCCATACTGGCATTGGGGCGGTGAACACTTGGCGCTCAAGGCTCAGCGTATATGTACAAGCCAGCGCCGAGAAAGGGCTAGCAAATCGCGCGGTGGTCGATTACTTCACCGATTTGCTTGATCTGCAAAAAGCATCGATTTCTATCGTCGCCGGCCACACCTCTCGGAAAAAAACCGTGAGGTTTGAAAACATCAGTGAGGGGCATCTTCTCATTCTGCTCAAACGGGAGACTGATGTGGCATGACTCGAGACACAAAACATCGCTCCCCTTTAGGCGCTGGTGATGCCGCACTCAGGTTCAGATTAGCAGGTGAAGCATTGGCAGAGGCACGCGCCCTCAATCGAAACCAGGCTTGGCCGATTTTAATTGAAGGTAAAAGGGACAAAATAGCCCTCGAGGCTCTGAACTTTACCGGCCCCATTGAGGTGTTAAACAGAGGTTGGGCGCTTGAACGATTAATCGCTTATCTCTACGAAACATATGGCACGAGAAGGAGTGATGGGGGGCCCGCTTTGTCGATCTTAATGGATTGGGACAGAACCGGAGGGCGCTTGCAAAGCGAGTTGCGGAGGCGGATGGAGGGCATGGACATCAAAATCTCTGAAGAACTTCGTCAAGTCTTGATGAAGGCGCTTAAACCCGAAACGAGGGTTGTTGAGTCATTACGAGGCATGGCTTACGAACTTGGGCCTTTTATCGACGAGTATGATAACCTCTAGTCTAGAGACGGTGCCGGGCGAGTTCGTCCGTCTTCCTTGACGGTGTTGAGTACGACGTGCGTGTAGGAACGAGATACCCCCTCAAGGGTAAAAACGGTCTTGGTCAAATCGTCTAAATCTGCTCTGTCCTTGACCCTTGCAAGGACCATGGAGTCCCAGTCACCTGTGACGTCATAGACTGCAAAGACACGAGGGTCTGCTGCGATTTGGGTTTGAACATCAATCATTCGTCCTTTGACGATTCGGAGCCCAGCCATGATGGTCATGGTCCATCCGACTGCGCTTGGATCGAGGACCACGCTGTAGCCTTGAATCACGCCCATATCTTCGAGCCTTCGTAAACGATTGAGCACGGTTCCTTGAGCGATACCTACACGGCGAGCAAGAGCTCGTTGGCTGGTGCGAGCATCTTCAAGCAACACTTCGAGGATTGCACGGTCAGTGTCATCGAGGTTCATGCTTCGCCACCATCTGTTGCTTTCTCTGTGTTGATTTGAACGCTTCGGAGGGCATCTTCAGCAGAGGGAAGGCGGAGATACTGCGTCCATGAGCCCAATTCATCAACCTCGACGTTGAGCGACACGTGGCAGTCGCTGCTTTCGCTTCGCTTGAATCGAATGGCGAATTCACGTTTGAGTCCAGCTGAAATTTTCACGCGCTTAAACCCGCCTCGTATGGACCAAGGCTCTGCAACACTACAGCCGTTGAGCGACAGAGGTTGAGTCCCTGCAACGACCCTGAATTGGAGTACAGGTGGGTCTCGACTCGTCCATTGTGCATCGATTCTCGGCATACCTTTTTCGCGCTTGAACGAACCCATAACCGATCCTGAAGCGATGACAAGGCAGAGCACCAATAGGAAGGCTGGAACGAAGAAATCACCAATTGTGGTGCCATCCCAGGATGTAGGAACTGGTGTGGTGTAAAGGGCTAAAAGACGACTTTCATCTCCGTCCTCGAGATCACCGAAAAACGCGAGGGTGATGTGCCAGCCATGTGGATCCTCATCGAAATTTACGCCTGCGGCTTCGAGGTGGGTTGAGGGAACAATCCATGTTGTTTCAGTGGTGTTCTTAGCTTCAACAGAGAAACCTACCTGCGGCATCATGTCCCGAACGAGATGATGAGAAACTCGCCCATGATGGTCGACTGCTCGGTCTTCAGTAATGAAAATCGAAAGCACCGTATCATCACTTAGATTGACCGTTGGTGTCAATTTCACGGGAAGATGGAGTGCTATACCGCCTTCATCATCGTAAACAAGTTGGATTGAACCTTGCAACTCAAGCACCGATTGATCGAGTAAAAGAGCCTCTGCAACGGCCATGTCTTGCTGCTCATTGTAGACAGATGTGGCCTCAGCTTCAATCCCAAGTTGTCCTTTTCGTGCTTTGGCATCGTCATCGGGCCAATTAGAACCTGTCTGATCGCTCCATGACCACCACGTTAGGTGATGCTCCCCGTCAACGTTTGCGGGTAGATCAGCATCTTGATTGAGAAAGGATTCGACGAGAAGACGGTCTTGAGGCTCAGGTTGAGGAATAGACGACGAGACTGTTTGCAAGGTGTCATCTGCTGCTCCCGTGGTGTATGGAAGGCATCCTGCAAGAAGGAATATGGCAACAAGAGTACACGTCATCACTCGCATCATATTCCCTCATTCTTCTTCGACGACTTCTGGCGGCATACCGAGTTTCATTCGCAGTACATTGCGCCCGACGCGGTCCATCATAAGGGTGAGTCGTGCGCCGACCCATCCAGACACCAACGCTGGGCCGCATGGAAGTTGACAAGACATGAGCACTGGGCCATTTTCGCTGACCTCACCATAGAGTTCAATGTATTCTTCCATCAAAGGCGCCCAGCCCTGGAGCATTCTCCTCAGCGCGTCCACCTCCAAAGTGTGGGCTTGCGCGTTCATTAGCGCCCTCAAGGCGGGTACAGATTCCTGACGAGAACGCCAAATTTTTCTTTTTTGAGTAAATGCTGGAAGTCCAACGTGAATTAACTTTAGAGGATGGAACGTTCCTTCGGGCCATAGGTTGCCCTTTTTGTTTGGACACTGTTGATTGAAGACCCGGTCCTCAACCATTTTAGGAGCGATGTTCAAGCGTTTGCCACGATGCCACCAAGACCATTTGGCATCGTCCAATCCATAGCGTTCCTGAACTTCTGTCACAATTAATTCTGGGGCTGGAAAAATCGAATGGCGATTTGGAGAGGGTAGATCAAGAATTTTTGGCACCCATCCTGAATCAGGATTTTGGTATCGTTTTGGGACAAAACTACGCGCCACACCTTCTGGTGTGGACTCTGGTTTATGCCTGAGTTTAGCGACAAAGAATCCTCCCGTGTCGTTGTCGTGGTGGTAGAGTCGTAAGCAATGAGAAAGGTTGGTTGCTATGGATTTTTCAAAGATTTCATCGACCTCGATTTCAAGTTCATTAGCCATTTCACACCGTTGATTTGGAGCAAAGTGGGGAGGTTTGATCGACGGCGCCAATAGAGCATCACTGCCGCTGAGTATTCTGCCCTCTTGGTCTAGAATGTCCCATGTGTTGAGTCCATCATGAACAAGAAGCCCTTCGAATGATGAATGGAGGATGGGGACGAGTTCCAACCACGGCGCACGACGAAGTAATTCGGCGACTACCGCTTCATTTTCACACGGATCTAAGCTGCAGGTGGAGTACACCAAGTCGCAACCTGGCCTGAGTAACATGGCGCCGCGGTAGGCGATTTCCACTTGCAGATTAAACAGGCTACGCCCATCTTTTGGCGTCCATTTCCACCACACATTACGATTTTTTCTCGAAGTGGCCGAGCCTGTGCACGGTACGTCTGCAACAATACCGTCGTACCCTGGAGGAGGAATTCGGCCAAGGTGCCTTCCGTCTTGTTGATTGATGAGCATGTTCGAAATCGCAAGACGTCCGCGATTCGAAACCAACATGTTGACTCGTCCAGACGCAGGTTCATTCGCAACCACAACGCCCTCTGGATGAATGGCTTCTGCAATTTGGGTTGCTTTAGAGCCCGGCGCAGCGCACATGTCAAGGATCAACTCGCCTGAACATGGATTCAAAACAAGCACAGGAAGCATGCTGGCGGCCTCTTGACGGGTGATTCGACCAGATTCATGCAGCAGGGCCATGATGTGTTTAGCATTGGCATCGGGTGCTTGGCCTCGAGCAAATGGCATCTGCCACGCAAATTCGTTTGGGGCCCAGTGAAGAGGTTGGCCGCCGATGGAACGGAGAATTGATTCTGTCCACTCACGGTCATATCGTTCTGGCGTGATCCGGAATGTTTCCGGTAGTGGTTCAGTAGCAAAAGCAAGCCAGTTGTCAACATTCAAACCAAGGTTCGCTGCTAAGCGGGATAGCGGCATGTCCTTCGCCACGGCCAGCAAGTCTTGGTCTTGCCATTCACCCCGCGACATGGCTTGGGGTTTGGCCACCTCACTATGTTGCTTCCGCCATGCTCAAGATGTGAAGCCTTGTGGTCGAAACAATGTTGGGCGATACCTTGCCATGGTTTTTCCCAACCCTTGCCATTTCCCTCTGCCTCTGGCTGGCGTTACCGTCAATTGAGAAAAACGGAGGTACCTCGTTGAAGATTGGTGCCCTGGTTCGATGGGGTCCTGCATTGATGTTTGCCTGGTTGGCCCTTCACCGGATGAGTGCTATCATGCAATTGGATACAACGCACTTGGAAGTTTTGCAGTACCTGCCACAAGATGCATCGATTGCAGAGCGACTGATGCTCTTGTTTTCGGGCCAGGCAGGCCATGAACTTGCAGCACTTGCAGTCGTTATCTTCGCTGCAGCATCGAACCGATTACCGACCATCCACATGCTGGGCCAAGAAGCCGCAAATACAGCGAGGTACCGAATCATGAGTTTTACTGCACTGTGCATACTAATGAGTTTAGGACTCTTTTTCCCTGAGTCGGCATACACCGCCACCAGCCCATTACCAGAACAGGGAATTCTAGCCCCTCTCTCACTTTCAAACGCCGTCCTCCCTCTGCTCTTTGCACCTATGGTGATGTTCTCGGGAGAACTCTTTGCAGCATCCAGCACGTACAGCATCGGTGCAGATTTTTCCCCGCTTGCCAAGAAAGCCAGCATGAAGACCGCTGTCTTGATTGCTGTGACACTGCTTTGGATTGCAACCAATCCCCCAGCATGGGTCGCATGGACTGAAGACCCTTCTTCAGGCACTGACATCATTGTCTTGCTGATGGCACTTCACGCTACGGTCACTCTCACCTTTGTGGTCCGACCTTCAAGGATCATTGAGAGTAGGCTCCTTCATGGAGAGCGACGGAGTTTAGCGTTGGTGGCGATGTTTGTATGCTCGGCCTTGCTGATGATGATAAGTGCAGGATTATTGCTTGACACGACCACCGTCTTTGCGACCACGGCAGGGGCGAATCTGTATGGATTCTGGGCTTGTACGGTTGTTCTAGGAGCAATGCTCTTGGCGCAATTTATGCCAACGCTTGGCTTTGATGCCGCGCCCCGTCCAGAGACATGGTGGCTTCGAAGCATGGCCCTATTTATGCCCATGTGGATCATGGCTTTCTCACCGATGAATGCGTACATACTACCAGGGGTCTGGTTGGCACTTGCTTGGACTTTAGTGCTGCCATGGTTGGTTGAGGCTGATGTTCGCTCGCCATCGACTGGCTTTGTGGTCGCTCCGTTGATTGGCACAACAATCGCCGCATTACTGATTCCAATTTTAGCAAGCCACACCCTGCTCCCTGCCCTCATTCTTACATTACCCGCATTGGCCGTAGCGCTCTTCGGTATGCTTGTGCACAAACCATCAGCCACAATCTAAGCCTACTGAAACTGCCTTTTTCCTACCCTGCACCATCGCGGTTCTTATTAGCAAATCAGGAAGCCTCGCAACTGGAATCTGCGGATTTCATGGGATGGGACCCGAATGGCACGAGCATTTAGAGAAGGCGTTGAGCAGAACAGACGAGTCAAAACACATGTCCGACGACGCAGTTGGAGCCCTCTCCGGGATTTGCGAGGATTGAAAACCCGTACTGAACGTATCGGTGAGGCCATGGGCCCGCTGGTCGAAATCCCTGCAATGGTAAGGATCGAAAATGAACACTGGGTCTTTGAACGAATCGAAGAAGGTGTGCTTCAGAACCTCACTCACAAACTCATTCTTCACGAAGCTGAAGGTGAGAAGCTCATTGGTGCGACGACCGACATGGAAACAGCCATGAAGGTTGCAAAGTGCATGGCCATCAAGGAACAAAGAATCGTGATGATTCAGCCGCTGTGAATTGCGCATCTCAGAAGAGGTCGACAATTGCCCCAACAACACCGAGGTTGACGAGGTAAAAGAAAGTACCAAGAGCGATACAGGCAAAGTAAACTTGTCCTGGAGTAATCTTCCAAGCGTCTTCAGATTCCTCATCGAAATAACGAATGAGACCTGCAGCCTGCTGAATTCCGCTGCCATCGGATTTCTTCTTAGAAGCCATGTGAATCATTCATTGCGAGATGCCTCCCCTTTATCAACGCGACGCGGGGTGATTTTTTGTGGATCGATTACTCTTCTTCGCCATTTGCAGTGGTCAGGTCAACAATTTCAAGTTCTGAGATTGACCCCTCAGGTGCGACTTCATTGCTACGTAATGCGAGGTCTTTGGGCGCTGAAGCATCATAGTCAGCGCTCAATAATTCAGTGTTTGGATCTGCTTCAATCAAGGATGCCTCAGCTCGAGCCAGTGCTCGTTCAAGACCCGGAGCATTTTCCTCGGCCAGTGCCTTACGGGCCATGTCGATATCGAGTTCAGCCGATGTATAAGCTACCTGGGCTTTTTCTCGAATCCAAGTCGCACTGGCTTCTTGATTTTTCATCCGCTTTTCCACACCAGCCATTCTCTGTTCCAGAATCTCAATCGATGCCTCAAAGGTCGATTTTGCAGATTTTATTGCTCTCACCCATTCCTTTTCATTGGATTCTATGGTCCTCATGGGATCATGTTTCCTCAACCACTTCATCGCAGAATTGCGGTGACCAAATTCCCAGAGGTTCCGCCCCACTGAAGCCCTAAGGTCATACAACAAGCGCATGCGTTGATCAAACGGGCCACTGACTTCAATCACATTGAGGTAGCCTGAGTTGAACAGGCCGAATCCCCAGTAAGAATGGGACTCAATGCTGACTTGGAGAGGACCGCTTTGAGTCGACATCGTCCACTTTTGTTCGTTAAACTTCGGAGGAGAAGAAAATTCTGGTGTTTCGGGCTGTGATAAATTGGCCAACAATGCCATGGCAACATCCCCGAGATAAACAGTATTGCTTGGCAATGAATACCCCTTCGGCCTCAATAAATTGGTAGAATGTTCGACTTTGTGGCTTGCACTTGCTCGATTCACCTGAGCGATGATCCGGGTCGTGGTGTTGCTTACTCCGACCCCCGTCATGAACCACGGTTGCGCAACTTACGAATGAATGCCACCCTTTGTTGAGCCATAGCAAGGAGAAGAATTGAAGTGCGTCCGCCGCTATGGCAAAGCAAGTGAGACCATGGCTACCAAGAAGGGTTCTTCGAAGATTGACGTATTGACTGCACTTCCAGGCGTTGGTGCTGCGACTGCAAAGAAACTGGTCGCTGCAAAATTAGATTCTGTGAGCAAGGTTGCTGGGGCTGGAGCGAAGAAGCTGCAGGATGCAGGCCTAAGCGCTGCTGTTGCTAAGAAAGTCGGGGCTGCTGCAAAGGCTGCTGAGAAGACAAAGAAGGCAACAAAAGCAACGGCAAGCAAAGCAAAAGCGGCCACAAAGAAGACGACTACGAAGGTCAAATCCGCTACGAAAACAACAGCAAAGAAAGCTACTAGTGCTGCAAAATCGACTGCCGCGAAGGCAAAATCTGCTGCAAAGTCGACGTCAAAAAAGGCGGCAACTGCCTCCAAGAAAACTGCTGAAAAAGCAAAGTCTGTAGCGAAAAAGACGCTCCCCTCGAAGAAGTCTGATGATGGCCGAAAGGGCGGGACACTCAAAGTTCCCCGAAGTGTCCGAGACATGCCGTGGTTCAAGAAAAAGTGATGCTGTTCCTCGCGCTATTTGCGCTATGATTGAATACCTTCGAGAAAAGGACAGTCCATGCCAAGAAGGAAGTACGGCCGCTTGCGAAAAGCGGTCGAAATTCCTCCTAAAGAGAATTGTTCTCGATGTAGATCGGGGAAATTCTGCCCCATTGAAGGTCACAGCGGTCAGCGCGTCGTAGCGAAACGTGAATGGGCAGGACCGTCGGTTATTCCGAAACGAAAAGCAAAACGAAATTGAGGCCTACTCAAGACCGTAAGCGCTTGTTGAAGGCGTATTTTCTTCAACACTTTCGACTTCTTGAGAGGCTTCTGCGGCCGCCTCTAATGTTTCGCGAGTGGCTTGCGCTCGATGGTAGACCTCGCGCAGTGTTTGATCTGAGATTTCAAGATAAACGCGAGTTGTTGCGATACTTGAGTGACCGAGTAAGCGTTGAATTGTCACCAAATCTGCACCGCGTTCGAGCAATCCTGTAGCAAAATTATGTCGCAACACGTGCGGCGTTAACTTGCCCTTAGGAAGAGGAACATCGGCAGCAAGACCGTCCATCAAGCGCTGTACTCCCCGCGGTTGAAGCCGACGACCTGCAGAGTTGAGAAGGAAAGCAAAGTCATCGCCTTTACGACGTGCCTCTCGTACGGGAATCCAGGCGTGGATGCGTTCTAGTGTGCGGCGGGTGAACAAAACAAGGCGATCTTTGTCACCTTTCCCTCCAAAGACTCTGGCTGAACCGTCTTCTAAATCGATGTCGTTGATATCGAGGTTACATACTTCGCTGACCCGTAGGCCGGTGTCCAGCATCATTGTGACGACAATTGAAGCGACCGGGTTCTCGCTGTTAGCAGCCGCTTCAAGCACCATCGACATCTCGCGGCGAGTGAGTGTTCGAGGAAGCCTACGCCCGGTTCTTGCCCTGATCAAATGATCTGGCCAGCGATGCCCGAGCCACTTCAGTAAATGGCGAGCCGCGGCAAGGCGGGCATTGTAGGTCGTTGGACGAAGCTCAGAAAGGGAGTGTGTCCATCGATCGAGTCGTCCATTGAGAGGTTCCATGCGTTCAGCAAGTTCTTCGACGCTCATCGAGTCGTAGGTTGTTTCATCGATGACATCCTCACCAGGCAATGTGGTTTCAACAAGGGCCCTTAACCCACTAGCATATGATTTCTGAGTGTTTTCAGATTTATTTTCGGCACGCAATGCTTGACGGTAGCAAGTGACCCATGGAAGGTCTGCCATGTGAACGAGACGAGGTGGGAGTTCGACACCGGACGCGTCAAGCCTTCGTTGGCTTGGCCTCAGTGCCTTGCGTTGCCGCTCGTATGTTCTCCGCTTTTCCATTGGCGTTCACCGCCTCCCGCCGTGGCGGGTGTGCATCCCGTGCTCCGAAGAGCAGGTTCAGTAGCGTATGGTCCCATATCAAACCACCGCGCGAACCAGAGGTTAGCCGAACCGCCTTTGCGAGTTCAGATGAGTGCCGTTCACGCATTGCTCTCTTCGCGGTCTTCGAATGCAAAGGCGTCATTTGGCACATCCAGAATGGCTTGTCGCAAGGACGCTCTTAGCTTTGTGAGCTCGCCATAGCAGACAAGGATATCGTCCCAACGCAGTTGGATTTCATTTGATGGATTCCAGATGAGGCTGTTGTCTCGAGACAAGGCAAACACTGGGATTTCTGCGCCTGGTTTGAACAAGTTCTCTAAGCGTTTCCCAACGACATTAGGGTGGTTACGAATTTGGAGGGAAAGGACACCTGAGCCAGGCACTGTGCGCAACAGTTGATCAAGATCGACTTCTGAAAATTCAGTTTCTGTCATCACATAATCGATAATGGCCCCAGCAACATTGATGCCGCTGGCTTTCTCTATGCCCTCGAGCCCTGGTGAGGAATTGACTTCGAGCACGAGCGGTCCATCCTCTGCTTCGAGTAGGTCGACTCCCGCCACATGAAGTCCAAGGAGCCGAGCCGCTCGGCACGCTGCTTCTTCATATTCTGGCGGCAAGTCGACTTTCTCCACTGTTCCATTGAGGTGGTAATTTGAACGGAATTCCCGCCCGCGGGCTTTGCGCCGCATGCTTGCGACCACTCGGTCGCCAACAACCAAAGCCCGGATATCCTTTCCATGTGATTCAGCGATGTATTGTTGAACAAGAACAGCCCTACCGGTCAGTAAGAGCCCTTGTACGAGATTGATCGATTCTCGAAGGGTATGGCGTAGAAAAACGCCTTGACCTTGAGTGCCTTGTGTTACCTTAATGACCACGGGGAGGCCCCCCACAAAATCAACAGCAGTCTCCACATCAATAATGTCTCGAACATAGGTTGTTCTTGGCACTGGCAGTCGGTTTCTAGCAAGAATTTGTGAGGCGTGCAATTTGTCGCGGCTTTGAAGAATCCCTGCCCCACTGTTCGCCGTCCAAATGCCCAATTGCTCCAAGTGCCTCAACACAGCAACGCCGTGTTTCGTAATCGAGTGTCCAATTCTTGGAATAACCGCATCAAAATTGAATGGTTCGCCGTTGTGGAGGACGTCGATTCGGCCATCAGCGACAAAAAGTGAGAACTTCATTGGATCTGCAACATATGGGTCAAGACCACGCTTACGTGCCTCTTCTACGAGTCGTCGTGTGCTGTACAGTCTTGGCCCACGTGAGAGAATCGCAAGGCGTACATCCGACTGAGACGCCTCAGCGGCGCGATTGTGCCCCTCTGTGTCGTCCATACCCACACGACGATTGAACGCGCCTTTCAAGTGCTCGCTCGGAATGGGGCAAAATATGTCAGAAGAAGAGGCTGGGCCTCCTGCGGCTGTACCTGCGGTCGATGAGGACCAAAATGAAGCGCTTGAAACCATGACGCTGGAGCAACGTCAAGAAGCGCTGAAACAATCTCGATGGAACGTCTTCATGTGGCTCGGCATTGCCGTTTTGATGTTCGGTTTTGCTCTATTCCCTATGTCGTTTGATGAGACCTATGACGGGTTTACCAATTCTGCTGAGAAAGACATCGGCCTTGTCTGGGGCCCATCGCTTCCCGGCGAGGATTTCATGGACGTGCCATTGAACATCGATGTCGAGGTTGTGAACCCGCCTGCTGCTCTTGATGTCCACCTCGCTGCATACGCACTTCAAGAAAAAGACTGTGCTCAAAACCTCGGGACACAAACCTCACTTGCTCGTGAAGGCACCGACCACAATTACCAATATCAATTGCTTGAGGAAACACCTGTTGCTGGTGGCGAATACACCTTCAAATTCAAACTCGATGCGGGTCAGTACTGCATCATAGTTCAATTTGTGGACAGTGACGGAGCCAACATAGGCACGGCTGGAACTGAAATGAACATCGATGGAGCCGTCTATCCCAACCAAGTCATTGCGGGAATTCTCGGTTTGATCTGCCTTGGTTTGTCTGCTTTCGCTTTCATCGGGGCGCAGAAACAAGGTGAATCGGTGAAGAAAATGTTGGAAGACGATCTTGAAACAACCGAAAACAAGGTGCTTGCTTCGATTTCCAGCGAGCGGATTGCTGCGGGACCTTCCGGACCACCTGGAGCCCCCGGTCCTTCTGGACCACCTGGCGCACCAGGTCCATCTGGGCCTCCACAATCAACTGGTCCAAGCGGCCCACCTCAACAAAAAAGTGGCGATGACTCTGTAGCAGAGCCAGAACAAGATGTGAGTGAACCGAGTGAGATTTACGAACCAGCAGAAAATGGTTATTTCTTCCGAAAACTTGCGGATGGCTCCTACGACCAAACTGTGTACATCAAAGACCAAGATGGAAACTACGTTGCTCACGAAGGTTGAGTGCGAAGTCAATCCGTGTTCAAAACTGGACATTGGGGGCACACATGGAGCGCCATCCTTGAAAGGGATAGGCGACAGGGTCAGTTTGGGGTTCAGTCATGAGCGATGATGTTGTATCGACGTTAACAGTTGCAAAACTGAAGGCGTTGTGCATCCTCAACGACTTGGCAACCTCTGGAAAAAAGAGCGATCTTGTCGAGCGATTGCTCGACTCTGGGCTCTCGAATGAAGAAGTTGGACTCCCTCCTGCAAAGCCAACAGCAGAAGCCGTTGAGGCTAAACCAACATCACCAGAAGACGACGAAGTTGTGCTTTCTCTGGAGGATGAGGATACCCTCACTCCGGAAGTGGAGCCTGAAAAGAAGACTGTTGAAACACTCCCTGAAGAGGACGACGTGCTCGAAGCTGAAATCCTCGATGCTGAGATCATGGTTGAGCAGACGCCAACAAAAGAAGTCACAAAAGTGGTAAAACCACTGGATACGGGTACGAAACCAGCCACCCTACTGGATATCGTCAAGCGCCCGCAAGTAGCTGCTGCTCTGATGACCTTGATTCTTGTTGGAGCGGGTGGGTATTACTGGGTGAATAACCAACTCGACCCATTTACTGCCGACCAATTGAGGTACGGTGATGAAATGCGGTACACCGTCAAAGACGGAACCTTCCTTGCAACGGACGGCTTCATTGAGTTAGCGCTTGAACAATTGGAAACTGAAGATGAGATATGCAAATTATCACTTCTGTTTGAAGGCGATGGTCGACTTGCAATAACTGAAGGTGGCACGGATCAACTCTACGCAGAAGGGTCCACTGATCGGCTTGGTGCTGTTGTTGCCAAAGGTGGCATGGGTGGGCAATGGCTGGCTGTTGAAAGTACAAACAGCAATACTCTAGATTCCTTTACTGTCCAACGACACCTCACCAATGCTTTCAATGGCTGTTCTTCGACATTTATTCGAGCTGATGGAACCGCTCAAATTGAAACAAAGCAGTACACTGAGTTGCGCGAGCAAGCAACCCTCTCGACTCAAGCCGATTGGGAAGTCGACTTGCCGGACCCTATAGGGCAATATCGCGGTACGACCGTTAGTTATGGCGTTGGAGGCCTTCTTGGCGGCTTGGAATCCTTAGCACCAGGGTTTGCCATGATGCTACAGCCGATAGAAATAGAGGATCTGCTGGGAAATAATTTGATCGATTCAGGGGCAACCGGGAGTAATAATGGCTGGGAATGGCGAGTCATAGGGATTGACGAGTTCTCTGGCACTGCTGCATGGAAGGTCATCGCCACACATCAAGACATCCGGACCTATTGTTTAGGTTCGGCAACGATGGAGTTGTGGATTGAAGAGGGGAACCCATGGGCCGCAAAACAAAAGGTTGACGTCGTTATTTCAAGTTCGCAAACCAATCAGGAGGATTGTTCAGCAACGACTCAGTTGCTCAACGATTTGGTGCTCCCGGAAGGCGACCTTGAACTGCACCATGTCTTTGAACGCACCTCGATAGAACGCGGTCAGAAACAGCTCGATTTGGCCCGGTCTTACAGTTCAAGGCCGCAGGCAAACCAATTGCAGGTCGATGATGCTGACCTCAAATCCTGGGGCGCTAATGATCTCCACATGCCAGATGACAGTGGTATGCGAACCCACACATTTGAGCAGGCCATACAGTGCTTCGATTATTTCCAAGGTGCTGCAAGTGGAGCGACCAACGCACTGGATGATTCCGGCTACATCTGGCGAGCGACAACCATGGGCACCTCGCAAGGAAGCGAGTGGAACATGTCCTGGGTCGCTGCTGATGAAAGCGCCGGATGGGTAAGTTTCAACCTCACTGGTGACCCAAGTGAAAGCACGTGTGAATTCAATCAGAAAGGCGTGTACGATGATAATGTAGCATTCAATCGTGAATCGATTCCTTCGACCCTCAATCTTTCTCAAATGGAGCTGCGACTTTCAGACACAATACTGTACGACCACCTGACTGGTGATGACCTGTTTTTCACGGAGAGTGGCGCGTATCAAGATGGCGTGCAGACTGGCTACCTTGTCGTCGTCCCCGGAGGTGATTTGAATTCCATCCTCTCGAGTCTGACAAGTGATGCTGATGGTGCAGTTTCAGTTGATATGTCGAGGTCTTGGGACGGGTCTGATGGATGGAGCAATCAACTGAACTTGCTCGCCGATGCCAATGAGGGGCGATTGCTCGGTTGGAGCCTCATTCAGCAACCACAATGATCAGCCATTCATCGACGTGGGTCGTAAGGAGGCAATCCTCCGAGATCTGGAGCAGATGGCACATTTGCGAATTGAGAAGGAGCGTAGGCTTGAGGTGTTTGGTTAAACGCGCTGTTCTCTCCAGTCGAAGGCCGGCGAGGACGACGTGTTAGCAGGAAAGCAAGGAAAGCAACCGTAAATACGATTGCAGAAATTACCAGCGGGGCGTTCGATTCCAATGTGGCCATGAAATCACTTTCCTCTGAAGTATTCGCATCTTCTTCGACCACAGGCGGTGGTGGTGGATTCCACACGAGGTAGGTGACTGCCCAAGTAACCTCGATTTGCCCTCGTTCTTCAATCATAGTTGCAGTGATGAGTTCCGGGCCAACGGCCCCGTTTGTATCACAAAGATATCTAGCAAATTCTGAACGTGGCGACGAGCAATTGAATTCGGATTCCTGGAAATTCAATCCTGTTGCAACCAATGTGTTGTTTCGATACCATTGCACGGTTGGATTGATGCGTTCAAGGCTGGATTGGTCCAAGGACAGAGAAAGGGAGAGTTCGAGTGTATCATTGGTCGCATTGAGCGTTAGCGTTCTTTTCTGAGGGGAGGCGGAAATGTAAGCTGACCGATCGACATCGTCATCGATTAAGCCGTCACAGTCATCGTCAAGACCGTTCCAACGCTCAAAGGCGCTCGGAGAAACCGTGCTGTCATTATCGTCGCAGTCATTGAACCATCGATAACCATCTCCATCATTATCGAGATCGGGGAAGAGGGGGTCGGTGTTTGTTGAAAACAATTCAATACCATCGAGTAAGCCATCACCATCGGTGTCCGAATCAAATGGATTCGTGCCGTGAACGAGGTATTCGTCCATATCCAGTAAACCATCAAGATCGGCGTCTGTTCCTATGAAATCTTCATCGATTTCTTCGTTGCAGTTATTATCGATACCATCAAGCGATTCAGGAATGGATGGGTTAATTGAAGCATTGGTGTCATCGCAGTCTTGGAACCAGTAAAAGCCATCCTGATCTGTATCATTGTCTTTGACAAGTGGATTTGTATCGTGGATAAAGACCTCTGCGCCGTCCTCCAGGCCGTCCATATCTGTGTCCTGATTCAGCCAATCTGTACCGTACTCATGGTATTCTTCGAAGTCATACAACCCATCGGAATCAACATCGGTAAGGTTGAATCCTTCATCCCATGAGCCATTGCAGTTATCGTCAATTCCATTCAACAGCTCGACTGCGTCTGGGTAAATGTCTGAATTGGTATCGTTGCAATCTTGGAACCAATAGAACCCATCGCCGTCCGAATCAGCATCGAAAACCAAAGGATTCGTACCATAGAGGTTGACTTCATCTCCATCACTCAGCAAGTCATCGTCCGTGTCATTGTCGAGTGGGTCGGTGCCGTTGACGAGCACTTCAACACCGTCGTCGAGGCCATCCATGTCGGTGTCCATCGACAATGGGTCAGTGCCATACACGAGGACTTCGAGTCCATCATTCAATTCGTCGTCATCCGTGTCAATGTCATTTGGATCGGTGCCATAGACATCGGTCTCGTTGGCATCAGTGAGGTTGTCGCCGTCTGAATCCAGAATCATTTGAGTGCCGTATATGATCAATTCCCATTCATTGAGGGTGCCAGAGTCTCCATTGCCCTTATCCTCCAAGGACAGGGACCATTCGCCTCTACTGTCCTCACCCCAATGTTGTACAGTGCCAAATCGCCAATTGTTGAAATTATTTCCACTATCACCGTGTTTCTCGGCGAGGACGCTTTGAGAACCTGACGGACTTGTTAGAATCAGTTCCATGTCACCGCGGAATGTATGTGGTAAATCGACGATCACATCGATGTTCTCAATCTGTATAGCATCGGACACAGTTGTATTGCTGTAAACGACCTCTCCGGTATTGTCAGGAATCGCAAGGTTGGTTTCAATTGTTCCAGAAGTGGTTGAAACTTCCACTTCAGATGGTGTCCAATCTATCGCTGCAGTTACTGCTGCACCTGCATCAATGACTCCATAGCCGTACTTGTGGCTCACGAGGTGGCCTGCTCCGTTGGCGGCCCATGAGTCATCGCTTGCGTTGTTTTTGCGCGATGTTTCGACAAGAATGTGTTGGACGTCGCGCCAAGTGAGGTTTGCATTTGCTTCAAACATGAGAGCGATGATGCCTGAAACCAAGGGCGTGGCGGATGAAGTTCCGCCAAAGGTGCTGGTATAATCGCTATTCGAATAACCACCCGACCCTTCGATGTCAGTGGTGGTGATGCTTTCGCCGTCCCCGTTCGATGGAGATGCGACGAGAATGTTAGCGCCCGGTTCAGCGTAATACGATTGACGACCTTTGTGATCGACTGCAGTCACTGCGATCGTGTACCTCAGGTTAGCGTATCCATCGTAATTGGAATTGTCGTTATCATCCAAACCATTGCCTGCTGCCCATGTGATGATATTGCCCTTGCCGTTTCTTCCTTGGAGAGCATCCGCTTCAAGGGCAGCTAACATCAACGGTCCGGGTCCAGAAAGGGTCTCGCCATCATCACTTGGACCCCATGAATTGGAATAGATGTCAATGTCTTGACGTTCATGACTAAGTGTGTTTGATTCACGAATATCGGTCGTGCTGCATGAGATCAACTGAAGCCCGACAAGGCTAGCTTCAGGAGCCGCCCCTGTGACGCCAATGCCATTGTTGCCAGTCGCTGCAGCAACACCGCCTGCTGCCGTACCATGAGCGTTGTTTGAGGTCGGTGTGGGGTTGCCATCATTATTGCAAAAATCATAATCCAATGTTGAATCATAGTATGTTGAGATGTCGGGGTGGTTCCAATCCAAACCGTCATCGACAATGCCAATGACGGAGCCTAATCCCTTGTAGGTGTTCCATATGCCTGTGATGTTGACGTCTTCGCTGCTGAAGCCGCCTGTTTGGCCAGTATTGACAAGATGCCATTGTTCATCGAATTTTGGATCGTTTGGCGTCCACCTCGGCTCCATATCCCTCTCGATTAGGGGGTAAGCTGCCTCAATGATGCCTGAATGCTGCCAATCATGGAGAACGCTCTGTGCTTCTGCTTCGCCGAGTTCGACAAGTTGTGCTCCTCTAAGATGTTCAACATCAGCTCCGAGGTTATGACTTGAGAACACAACCCATTGCTGGACGGTAGACAGTTGATCATCGCTGTAGATTGCAACATCGCTATGGTGTGCGATTGAAGCTTGTATGATTGGAGAGTATGTATCGATAATGGGGTGGTCTTGTGAATTGGACAAGGGAGCCCATCCAGAAGCCGTATCGCCACTGTTGGAGTGAGTCGCCCCCGCGAGCGGCACCAGCAATGCTGTGAGCAAAATGGAACACATCACCACAGCACGCATTGATGGCTGGTTGCTCCGGTCCATCATAACGCTACCTCCACTTTGGTTGCCGATAGGATGCTCCGAATTGTGTTCAAACTGGTTCTGATTTTGTCAATCGCTGTGCGAGTTCGCCTAGGGTTTCACTTTCGTTGCGCAGCGAGCGAATGTAGCGAGGAATGGTGTGATTTGAACACGTCAAGTCGTCAAGTGAGCCAATCCATTCTAGACCGTGGGTTGGGGGAGATAGATGTGCATCATGTGAAGAGTGGGTGGTCCAAACTGAGCAACCATCGCCATCCTCAGATGCAGTTTGGAGGCAGAAGTCTTGGGGCAGAATGGAGTGCGTACATGTGAGGCCGTTTCTTCCAGTGTATTCGACGATGCAATCGTTTGCAACATAAGGGGCGTTCATGGCATCAAGTGCTTCGATTGAACGTTCATCTTCTGCGCCCCTTTGAAACCAAATCAATGGGAAGTTCTCGTGACCTAGGCGTACGATGAGATCTCGAACTACGGCTTGAGCGCGTTGTGGAGCGAGAAAAAGGACGACGATTTCGGGAACGATTCCGTCATCAAGTGAGGGGCGGATGGGGAAGCCTGAGATTGTCCCGCCTGCATCACGTGGATGAATCGGTGCGCAGGCCCAGCCAAGGTCGGAAAGTTCTCCAACCGCAGTATGGGCGGGGCGTTCATGGTTGAGTCCTGCCCCATAGATGTGGATTGTTGAACAATCTGTCACATGTGAACGCAACGTCTCTTCAGACAACGACGTAATCCCCTCGACTTCCATATCCCAAAATGATTCAAGTGACTTATCAAAACTTGTACCAAATCATTACTAGCGCTGGTGAAGCAACGGATTGAAGTCAACCGACCCCCACCGCTGCTTATGGCCGAAACATCCAGACCCCCCCATGACCGCGGGCATGTGCTGTGGTCTGCAGAAGATGGCCCGACAAGGATGCTGCTGGCAAGTTTCGACCGATGGGTCGGAGCGACCCTTGCCGATGACGGTGTGGACATGCCATTTATGGGGGGCACCGACCACGTCGAGGCCACGATCATCGCCCGAGCGGATGGCATCATTGTTGGGACTGCAGCAATCGATCACATGGTGCAGATATGGGCACCGTCGTTGAAGATTACGTGGTGGGCTAGCGACGGAAAGAAGGTTTCTGAAGGCGACGACATAGCAACAGTTTCGGGCGACCGTGAGGCGGTGCTGTCGATGGAAAGAAGCATCCTTAACATCCTAGGCCAACTTTCAGGCATCGCAACCGAAGCAAAACGCTGGTCGGCGATTGCGCCTGGACAGATTGCTTGTACTCGAAAGACCATTTGGGGCTTAATGGACAAATGGGCCGTGCATCTTGGAGGTGGTCTCACCCACAGACTCAACAAATTCGATGCAACAATGGTTAAAGAAAACGATCTTGCTTCAATGCTTGAAGATGTGGACGGTCACGACAACAGAATCGCCCGCTACCTTCAGGACGTGGATCCAACCTCATGTGGGGCATTCCTTGAAATTGAGGTAAGGGAAAACAAAGAGGCGGTCATTGCCGCCGCAATTTGGGCCCAGCGTAGGCAAGAAGGTGTCAGTAAAATCGTCATCATGCTGGACAATTTTGGGCCAAAGCGGTGCAAGGAGGTTGCTAGTGAACTCACCGACATGGGATTGAGGGAACATGTCGTGCTCGAAGCAAGTGGTGGAATCGAATTTGATCACCTCGACCAATGGCATGAGTGCGGTCTTGACGTGCTTTCGACCAGTTCGATCAACAGAGGTGTGGCTCCTCTGGACATGTCGATGCTGATGTCCGGTGTTTGAATGAGGGGATTCAATGAGCGATTTTGCTGCTGACCCAAGCCATCCACGATATCAATCTCTTCTCCTTCGACATCGTCTCGAAGAAGCAGAAAAACAAGGCATGCTTGCGGGCAGTGCTATGATCGCTCACGGGCGAGGAGAAGCCTACGATTACCTGCTCGGCGAGCAAACAATCCCCAGCGCCCATGAAGCCACTCTTCATGCGTTGAAGGCGCTCAGTAATGCCGAACGCCCCGTCATCAGCGTGAATGGAAACGCGGTTGCGTTAGCTGGAGAGCAACTGCTCGTTCTTGCTCAACAATTGAATTGCCCTGTGGAAATCAATATTTTTTATCGGACTCCCGAGCGGATGTCTGCGCTTCTTGGGCGGCTTGAATCAATCAAAAAGGAGCGTTCGCTCGATGTTGAGATTCTTGGAGCCGAACCAAACGCTCGCATTCCAGGACTTAAGGGCCCACGAGCAAAATGTACCAAAGAAGGAATCATTGATTCTGATGTAATCCTGGTCCCTTTGGAAGATGGTGATCGTTGTGAAGCACTCGTCACAATGGGAAAGACGGTGATTGTTATCGATCTCAATCCGCTCTCACGATCAGCCAAAATGGGCACAATCACCATCGTCGATGAGCTGACACGTGTCGTAGAGAATATGTTGTCTCAATTTGATTCGATCAAGATGTCTAAGACCTCAAACACCTATGATAACGATGAGACATTGCGAGATGCGCTACAGCACATTGCTACGAAGTTTACCGCTTGATGTCGCAGTGCGTTGCTCAGAATTCTTCTGATAATTTGGCGACCAAACGAGAAGTAATGCTTTCGCCAACAGCTGAGCACGATGCATCGCCACCGAGATCGTAGGTGAGGCCCTTTCCGTTTCGAAGGTGGTCTGCGACACTTTCATCGATCATTCGACCAATTTGCACAAGTTCTTGTTCTCCATTCTTTCGACCTAGCCAGTCCATCATCAGTTGAATCGAGTTGATAGTGGCGATTGGGTTGACCTTGTTCATGCCTGCGTATTTTGGAGCGGACCCGTGAACCGGTTCGAAGAACGCATGCTTATCGCCGATGTTTCCAGAGGCCGCCATGCCCATACCGCCTTGAAGGACTGCGCCCAAGTCTGTGGCGATGTCGCCGAACATGTTGGAAGTCACAACGACATCGTAAGCTTCTGGTGAACGCGTGAGCCATTGCATGAAGGCGTCGATGTATCCGTAGTCTTTCTCCGTGCCGGGGTAAGATTCGCCAACCTGATCGAAGATTTTTCTGAAGAGTTGACAGCCACGGGTGACATTGGATTTGTCGATACATGAAACTCGCTTCACGCCGTCAACTGGAGCACCGTTTCGTGTTTCGGCAATTTCAAAGCCCATTCGAATTAAGCGCTCACTGCCACTTGCTGAAATCGGGCGAGGGTCGTAAGCCACTTCGCCTTCCAAGCCCGGGAATTCCATCGAAGGTGGCTCGTATGGGTCGCGGCCCTGTGCTCTGTCGGCACTCCGTCGCAAGAGTGAGTGGTAGAGGCCTTCGGTGTTTTCCCTCAGGACGGTCATGTCAACCATCCCTGGTTGCCAAATTTGCGTAAATCGGCCGTGCACTTTGTGAGGCACGCCTTCGTAGAGTTTGATTGGTCGTAGGTTCGCATAGAGGTCGAGACCACTACGCATACCCAAGATGACCGAGCCACCTGCCAGATCGCCGTTAGGCAAGCGGGCACCAGGATGGCCAATGGCTCCGAGGTAAATGGCATCTGCCTCATCTCGACAGAATTCAAATGAGCCCTCTGCCCATTCTTCCCCAGTTTCGAGGTAATGCTGACCTCCACATTGAATCACAGTTTGCTCAAAACCGTGGTTCGTATTGGCCTCGATGGCGTTGAGAATACGTTGGGCTTCCAAAGCCACTTCTCGACCAGTACCGTCGCCGGGAAGAACGCCAATCCGATAATTTCCCATGACTCCCGCCAAGAGCAACCCCTACATGAACGCGACCCTTTCCTCCGAATGGCTTCGCTTTCGCAAATGCCGTACAGGCACCCTTTGGCAGCATGCTTAGGTCAGCGTCCATTGGAGAAGTTCATTCGGCTGAGAATGAGCGCAGTCGAAGGGTTCCAGAATGGAAACAATGGTGGTGGATGCCGAGAAAGGCTTCATAGGCCGTCATGTGGGAGAGTGGAGAACATGAGTGACAAGCAGAACGAGGTCTCAGAAGCCCATGTTCGACTGGAGTCGATGCCTCCTGAGGTGCAGCGGCTCGCTGAGATCATGCAAAGCATCGACCCTCAATGGAGCATAGATGCTTGGTTAATTGATCAGGCCAAAATGTCCCTTGATTTGGTGAACCACGACCTAGCTAGAGAGCGTCTTGCTGT
>VMHT01015815.1_pt1 | contig 41658 bp, 51 predicted proteins | sample 4693611 | NCBI WGS metagenome assembly VMHT01 (sample SAMN12280063, study PRJNA550983) | marine metagenome | isolation source: seawater sampled from same location over 5 years 0.02-0.2 micron viral filtrate | place: USA: collected off the coast of southern California halfway between the port... ...
GTAAACGTACCTGCGACCATGGCTCGTTCTGATGATGCTATGGTTGTGTTCGTAGTTAATGTGCCTGTGTTGATACGGATGCCATTACGCATTAAGTTTCCAGACAATTTACTAGCTGTGATTGTTCCATCGCTAACAGAACCCACATCAAATACATCCCCAAGAGCAACAACAAAATCTATTGTGTCGCTGGTAGTCAGAGCTTCAGCAAATACAAGATTGCTTCCACTGATTGTAAAGCTGTCTTGAGGAGCTTGAATAATACCGTTGAGAGATACTATCAAATGATTTGCAGTCTCTGGAAAATATGCTGCACCACCTAGCGTCAATGCGTAGGTGTCTGTAGCAGAGGCAGAAGGGAATGATAGTTTATTAAACCCACCGCCTACAGGTCTTTTTCCTATATATGGCATGATGATTTCCCTTGATTAGATGTCTTGAGATGCCAAGTGATCTGCGTAGGCGTCTTTGACTGCCTGAGTGAAAACTGGTGTGCAGACTGCCGCTACATCAGCATCTTCCGCTGCTAGGTCGGCGTCAGGCATAACTACATGTCTGTGAAATGTACGACTGATCTCAGTGCCATCACGCTTAATGACTGTGGCAGTGCGTACTTGTACGGAACTGAATGTGCTGTTGTTTACGACTTCGATTTTGTCGTTAAGTGTTTCTTCTGTAAGTGCCATGTCTTAAACCTTTGTTATGCTGTTGTTCTGTAAACTACACTGAGCCACACATAGACTGAGCTTGTTGCGTTATGAATAACAGGTGTCCAAATATCCACATCTCTGGTCTGGTAAAACTTAATTGTATCGTAAGGCGCAGTAATGTAGGGAGTGATACTCTTACAACCAGCATCTAGGTCAAATCCCCGATACAGCATTTGATTTCCACAAGGGACTGTTTCTGATGGCAGAAACGGTATACCCGAGACAATTGCCTGACCTGAGTAACCTGCTGAGTTTACGTTTGAGATTTGACATTGAAGGAAAACAAGTTCTCCTATTTTTGTGTAATTACCATTTCCAGTAATTAAGGTTGCAGGTTTTGAACTGTTACTGTCTAGCGCAGGTGTCCAAGTGCCAGTCTCATAGTCATCAAACTGATTAGCAGAAACGGTTCCACCAAAGTGCATACCTGCGAAGTCATCAGCGAGATTTACGCTTTCGGATTGTATTACTGATTTTGCCATTATGCGTTCTCCAGTGCCGTCAACCGTGTCTCAATGTCAGCCAGCCGCTGTTCAGTTGCTGCACACACAAACGAAAGCAACTCAGGGTATCTGATGCCCTTGCGGGTTTGGCTGTTGCCATCGTCATCAGTCCAAGTGTCACTAATGAAAAACGCATAGTCACCAGCATCCAGACCAGCGTCAGTCATAGCTGCTTCAACATCCTGTGCAATGACGCCTGTGTGTGTTCTGGCGGCATCGCCTTTGGCTTCTACCTTGTCGTTCCATTTGAAAGTCTTGAATAGCTTACTGATAGCTAAAGCGGCTGTAATCTCTGCGCTGGTTAAGCTGGCAATCTGTTGCTTTTCGTTTTGGTCAGATGTTTGGATTGTGCCGTTTGTGGCAAAAATATCATCAAATCTAACTGCAGAATTTCCTAAATCTATAGCATTGTCACGATTTAAACCCGTCGAGTTAACAGGTATGATTTGACTATTTACATCGTAAAATCGCAGCCCAGTATTTCCAGTGTTTATAAAAATATCACCTATTCTAGACCCAATACTCCCCACAACGGTGCCGTCTTTGCTAAATTTAACAATACTGCCATCACTTGTGCCACGACCAAAAACAACTGGCGCACCAGCGTCCCTAAAAACTTGTAGACTAAGACCGTTTTTATAAGTCATTCCTTCGACTGAATTGTCGGCTGGAAGTTCATTTGTAGACCCCACCAGCAAGTTGCCACTGGCGTCCACGCGCATACGTTCTGAACCACCAGTGTCAAATGTCATAACATCATCTGTGCTGGCAGATATCTTAGTATCGCCATCAGCGTCTAAAATGAGGTCATTGCCGTTAATGTCTACGTTGCCACTAAACGTACCAGTGGTCGCTTGCATCGGTTGGTCAGATGGATGTGTGCTTGTATGCTTTGCTAGTGAGTTATAGACAACGTAAATGTCATCGGTGGCTGCTACGCTATATCCTACTAGATTAACTGTAGTACCATCTGTCGTATACGATTCAGTAGGTTCCTGACGAACGTGGTTAATAAAAAGGTCTATGCTTTCTGGACTAGATACAGCATGGGACAGAGTTAGGCTAGAGCCTGTAGCCCCTGTTAAATCCTGCTTTGGGGGTATCTTAGAAAACCCTACAGTTTGTTGATTACCTATGTACGCCATAAATCACCTATGTCGAAATATCGTCGATAACGCTTACCGTCACGTCGAGCGAACTAACTAGCGAACTGCGAACAAACAAACGCTCTCCGGCCTGCACAAGTATAGATTTGTCTATGACCAGTGACGAACCTGTTGGGATTGGCGTCTGCTTCTGGATATAATGTGCATTGTCAATCGCTACAGTGTTGCCCATGCCATCACCGTGCGCAGAACAGCTGTAATACAATGAGGCTGGTGTTGTATCTGTAATGACAATTTCTGTTTTCGCGCCAGCTGACCCAGCTGTACCCGTAGTTGTAACACCGGTTGTGTAAGCAGAGCCGCCAGCTGCGGTCTTAAATACTATCTGATGACCAGCATTTGTAGAATCTGATTGGTCAAACACATAAGTAAACCCTCGATACAGCGTAATTGCTGGCTTTTGATTGCCGCCTAGAACGAAATAACCGCCAGCTACCCCAACGCTAAAGGTAAAATAATCACCAGCGCCTCGGTCAACCGCAGCGCCAGTCAAAAACACATCAACTAAAATACCACTTGCCGCTGTGTTGCAAAGATGTAAGCCCGTAATATTGTCAAAACTGTCAAAATCTGACCCATCTGGTATGTCTGCCGCCGTCGTGCCAACACCCGTTAGTCTAAATGGTCTGAAATTTTGTGGCATCTTTTAGTCCTCGTTAAGCTAAAGTGCGGCCGCCATTGCAATGACAAAGCCTTTCGTGGCAAAGGACGAAGTATTTACAGCTGCCACGTTGTTCCATTGGGTTCCGTCGTAAAATTTTAGGTTCGAGTCGGTGGTGTTAAAGTACAAATCTCCTGGCGCAACTGTATGGCCAGCGCTTGTATGAGCATTTTGCGCAGCTGTATCGTCAGCATGAGCGCCGTAATAAACCTGATCGAAAGTCGCAACCGCGTTTTGCGCTTCTATCGCGTATGCTTTTGCAGATTTATTTGTGCCATCGACAGTTTCTGTGCCGTCAACATAATAAGATGCCCAATCTTTTGCAGAATGAGCGCCGGTCGATCCTCTGTTTATGCTCGATACGGCATAGGCCTTGGCCGAAAACTCAGTGCCATCAACAGTCGTGCTAGTGTTTGGCGTAGCGCCGCCCCCTATCGCCCATTGAATTGCAGCACCGCCGCCGGTTGCGCCCGTAACACCAGTACCCCCGTTAGCCCATGCTTTTGAACTATATTCAGATGTGGTGGGTATGACGCCATCTATCTTAACAGCATATTGCTGGGCGGTGGTTACATGGCCTTGCGCGTCATTCGAGTGTCCTTGTGCCGTAGAAGCAGCAGCTTGTGCAGCTGATACAGCGGCAGTCGCAGTAACGCTTGGCCCCCAGATAATTACATTTTCGTTGCCCGACACAGCTGGTGTGCCTGGTGCAGTAGAAAATGTAATCTGGTTGCCGGATATAGTGTAATCGTCGCCAGGATTTCTCAAGGCTCCGTTCACAAAAACAAGTACGTCAGTATTAGAAGTGTAAGAAAATGACAGCGTGAAAGTAGTTTGCGATCCAGTACCTTCAAATTTATCAACAGTCGATGCAGTGGTAGTAATGGCAGCGTTTGCCAGCAGTATCCATTTGTCAGCAGCTAAGTCAGTATCAAAAACATTTCCAGAAGTATGCGCAGTTACAGCAAGATAAGTTGCAGCGTTATTGTCAACAAGGTCGCCAGCAGCGTAAGCGCGGCCAGCTGTCCAGTTTCCTTGGACGGTATAGCCCTCTAACCCAATTAGTGCCAGCGTATCAACGCCCAGTGAATTTGCATGAACTGACTGGTTAGCGAGTTTGCCGTCGTCGCGTTGTATCAAACCAATGTTTGTGTTTAGTCCAGTTAGGTTTGTTCGAGCAGAATTAAGTTCATTGTCGATCTGTACGGCTGGTAATGGCGTTGTCGGATTAACCGTTTGGTGATCGTCAAAATTAAACTGTCGAGCGTATGGTGTTGGCTGTGCCATAAGCGTCCTCGTCACACAATTCCGTTTATGCTGGAAAGTATATACTTATTTTCGACAGGTTTCAACAAAAGCTAAAGATTGAAATTTTGCCCAAATTTGTATGTGAGGCCATAATACAATAGCTGCGCGATGTGTGACCAGGCCGGGGGGCGGGTCGGTCGGGTCGCATTGGATGGATCACGCGCCTGCCCGATCACTTAGTGCCTGCCGCACCATTGCCTGCGTTGTAATCGTTAGGTTTATTCGCTGGCTTGCGGCGTAACGTCTGTCGCCAGTGCGCTGCGCTGCGTTTCCCAGCTATCAATTAGCCGCGCCAGTTCGTCCGGCGACATTTCGGCCAGCGTCTTGCCGTCGCTGCCTTGTTCAGCTGCCTTGCCCAGATCACCGGCCAGTTCGAGCGCAGTTCGAGCAGCTGAAACCCTTGCTGATGCTGGCGCATCAATGTCCAGCATGACTTGGCGCAGCGTATCACCGGCAACGTTCGCAAGATCGGCTTGGTAAAGCGTCTGTCTTGCCTGCCGCATCAACGCAATTATAGATGGGTTGCGGGTCAGTTCATAAGCTGACTGTTTGGGATGCGCATATCCGGCAAGCCGTGCCGATTCGGTTGGGTTCTTGTTTTCTTTTACTAGGTATTGCACAAAATCACGTTGCCGGTCTGTGATTTCTCTTTTTCTAATCTCGCCCAAGTCCTGCAATTCCTTATGTTTTTACTGTCGATATTGTAGGCTGCTTAAACATACTTGACAACATCAGCAATTTCTGCCGGTATAATGTGCAAGCGGCGAAGCCGACCACAACGGTCGGCAGCCGCACTAATAGGAGCGACCAAAATGGAAAAAGACACATTACAGCTTATTGTTGACGCTGCTTTTGCAGTACGCAAAGCCCACCAGTCGATGAGGTCTAACGCTTACAGCATGACGGACATCGAGGCCGTGCGTTGGCATGAAAATAAATTGTGGGACTTGTACCAAGAGCAAGAGCATAAGGAGGCCGGACAATGACATATATCCATTCTGTAATTGGCATACTGTTCGGCTGCTTTGCAATCATGGCATTGACGGCTTTACCGTTCACATACATCGCGGTCGATGGCATAGCTGCCGCAATCATGGCAACCATATGCGGATTGTGTGGCCTGCTTTGCCACACATTTCTGTCAGCTGCCGAGCAAGCAGAGCGTCGGCAGCGCGAGGACATTCAGCATCAGCTGCGCTGGAAAGCCCGTAACAATGGCTAGAGTTCTGATAGGCTGCGAAACATCCGGCATCGTGCGCAATGCGTTCCTCGATGCCGGACATGACTGCTGGTCATGCGATTTGCTGCCGAGCGACACACCCAGCAACCGACACATAACGGATGACGTGCGCAACGTCATCCAATACCAACGATGGGACATGATCGCGGTCATGCATCCACCATGCACCCGCCTTTGCAATTCCGGTGTGCGCTGGCTGCACAAAGCGCCGCCTGACCGGACGCTGGCAGATATGTGGCGCGAGTTAGACGAGGGCTGCGCCCTGTTTTCTGATTTGTGGAACTGTGACATCCCGCTGATCGCGGTTGAAAACCCAGTCATGCACAAATACGCAAAAGAGCGCATCCGCAATTTTGAGCCGCATAGCCAATCGGTGCAGCCTTGGCAATTCGCTGACGCTGACGATAGCGCCGACAACGTAAAAAAGCGCACCTGTTTTTGGCTGCGCGGACTGCCCCAGCTGCAAGCTACTGGCAAGCTGGACGGCAGCACGGCGCGTGACGAGTGCCACAAAGCGCCACCAAGCGCTGACCGCTGGAAGATCAGAAGCAAGTTTTATCACGGGATTGCTGCGGCTATGGCTGCACAATGGGGCGCTATTGCCCAAGCTAGTCCGGCTGCGGCCTGACTGTTGAAAAGTAGGAGCGACAACAATGAAAAAGATATACAAATCCGGCACGAACAAAGGCAATCGCCGCGTTTGGATCGAGGGCAGCATATTACTGCAATTCGGTTTTGTGCGTGGGCTGCGCTTTAACCGATTAATGCAGAGTGACAGCATTGTCTTGATCCCGCACACCGAGGGCAAGCATCGCGTGGCGGGTACGGATAAGCGCCCGATTATTGACCTTAACGGCAAATATCTGAATGACCTGTTCGGCAGCCGGACGCATTTTGCCGCCAAATTTTCGCCTGCAAGTAGGCCAACCCGTTTACCGGTCAAGCAAGCAATCGACATCACGCCATGCAATGAGGCCGGACAATGAAACGCTGGACGGCCACGGGCAAGCGCCTAAACGGCCGTGCTGGCCGCTGGGCTTATGTGCATGACATGGGGCTGGTGGTTGAGCATTGCCGACACATGACCGCGCTGCGCCCGTATTACGCAACATACAACGGTCAATACCTAACCAAGAAAATGCTTTGCCGCAGCATGTCCGCAGTCAACGGCTGGCAATCAACTGAAGAAGATTTTGCGCAAGCGGCTGACCAGCTGCTTGCCGTTAAAAACCTGCGCGAAATGCAGGACATAGCCGAACACTGGCTAAACACGAAAGGATCAAACCAATGACACCAGAAATCAAACAAATCCAAGAGCAACAAGCCTATGGCATAACCATCGCCCAAGTGGCGCAGTGCATCGACAATCACGGCGGCGATCACCTCGAATACTCAGGGTCGATCGCTAGGGCTGCGACTAACCAGCTGGCCATGCTGGCGGCTGCCGGAAAGTTTACACACGACCAGCTGCAACACTTGGAAAACATTAAGCTGCTGCTGAACCGCATCACGCTGGCTGAAAAGCTGCAAACCCAGGATTTGACTATTAACCGCATGGAGATTGCACAATGATACACCTCGATCATTTACAAAAAAACGGCAAGCCCGTTTTGCACATAGACAAAACTGACTGGTTAGCGTTGACCAGTGACATTACCGACCATTTTGTGCATTTGATTTTATCAAACGTACAAGCAACGGTGACAGTAGAAACGCCGGAGGGCGATATTATCTACACAGATGAGGCGCAAGAAATATTCAACCACCAGCTAGATAATGTCGAGCGCACTTTGCTTGATTGGGTCGAGGTACAGTTTACAGACGAGGAGGCAGCACAATGACCTTTGACGATTTTATAAACGACTTGCAGGATCAATTTATTTTCGACATTCGCGCCGAGCCGACACTGATGGAAAAGCTGCGCAGACTGTGGATCAAAAACAATCCGCAGGATGTTGAATCCAACGAGCAACAATAGCCGAAATCAGGCCGCACAGGCGGCTTGATCGTGTCGGGGATGGTTTCCCGCGCCTGATGAGGCGAACCGCATCAGAAACGCAAAATAGGAGCGACAACGATGAAAGTACATCACACAAAATACAAGCCACGCTATGAGGCATATATTCTCGATCACATCGAGGAAGATTATGACGGCAACGCTTTAGAAACAAGGCAGGAAAAAATCAAACATTTGTTTCATAGATTCAATGGCGAATATGGGTGGCGCATTGAGCAAGCCGGGAAGCGTCAAGCTATGACCGAATGGCTGCAAGGTTTGGCGATTAGCTTTGCCTGTTACAATGGCGAGATAATCGACCTTGCCATCGAAATGGGATCAATAGACGAGAATCCAAGCGACCAGCTAATCAGTAGAGTTTTAGAGGGGTATTTCCCCTTTATGGCAAACATAATCATCGGCATGGAATCGGAGGCAGCACAATGACAAGCTGGGATTGTGGAAATTGTAACCATCACTGGCAAGCAGAGCAGCATCAAGAGTGTTGCCCCAGCTGCAACAGTTGGGCTGTTATGACAACGGATGATTGGAGTGTCGAGGATGCCATTGACCAAGCAATGGGTAATGATTAAGCCTTAACCTTACGAGGACGGCCACGCTTTTTAGGCGCTGGCCGTTTTTCTTTGCGCTGCTCGACATCATACGCTATCGCAGCGTATCCCGCCAAATCCCTATAGCTATCCGTTGAGCCGCGATTTCCTTTAATCCTTGCAACCTTAAACAAGCACATAATCATCGCCACGTCATCCGGCGACAATTCACGATCCAGATAGCCGCCAATCAGTTGAGCCGCGCATTTCATGTTTTCCAGCGGGTCGCCAAACTCTTTGTCTCTATCACCATCTACTGTCTTTTGCGCAGACGCTAATAATTCAGAACGGAATGTCATCGTTAAACACCTCTCTCTTTTTTGGTTTTACAGATTCAATCTCAGCACCAGGCCAATGTTGTTTGACCTCATTTACAAAGCTATGTTTGGTATCGAGCAGCCGGACTACATCATCGAGCGTGTAGGTGATCGCATCACTGTCCACAAACTTGGCGTCACCGGCATCTTGGACAAACGCATACTTCTGGCCTGCATCACCTCTGTGATACCAAACGCCGAACACTTGCGGCTTATGGCCAGCTGCTAACACTCTCTTCTCAAGCACTCGCCAGCCCTTTATCATATCGCTGCATCGAGCAACAACCTCACTCACATCATCACCGCGCAACGCATTATCCAATCTGATACGCGCTTGCTCGAACCTGACAGCCAACGCTGGGTCAGCTAGTCGTTCCAGCTTACCAATGCCCCACCTCACCTCAACATCACGGGCAACCGCATCAAGTGACCTAACCGCTGCATTGATGGTCTGTGCTTTTCCTGCATCGTTATACATATCAGGCACTGGCTCATACTCGTCGCCGCGCTTTTTCGCCTGCCGTTTTACGCCTGCCCACTTCCCTGCCTGCATTACGCCACCGCCTTGCCAATCCGCAAGGATGGCATTGCGGAAGTAATGCCTTGGGGGTATGGGGGTTTTACTTCCGCATTACTTCCGCATTTTTTCACGTTTTTGGGCTTCATTTCCGCGTCATTTCCGCAAACCATTTTCTTACTTCCGCAGTTTTTGACCATTTTGGGCTTCACTTCCGCTGTTTTTGGCCTTTTTGGCCTTCATTTCCGCAATTTCATTGATGCTTTTTATGCTGTCTATCGCCCGTGTTTGCGCCAATCCTAGTTCTTCGAGAACTTGTTGTTGCTGTTGCAGCACATAGACGCACCGGTTTATGTTGGCTTCCATCGCCAGTATTCTTTGTTTGCTGATCCACATTGTCGCTATCCTATCTGTATGGTCGCCAAGCGCCAAACTCGGTTCCGTCATGCCAGGCGTCATATGCCTTTCCCAACACAAATGGCATGAACGAATTTTTTTGTGTTGAACTTGGAACGTGCGGAACCATGTTTTTATATTTCAGCATTTTTGTGATAAACGCTTGTTTGCTTGCGCCTGCCTTGATCGTTTTGTGCGCGATCTTCCAAAACTTTTTTTCGTCATACATATCGTCACCTCTAAATAACTCTCGCCACCGCACCTTGCGCATAGCGTCCACTGGCCGCAGCCATATCCGTCCGGTTCCCAATGCCAGCCGTCTTTGCAAGCCCAGCACTTCACAGCCAATTTATTCTCGGCTTTAACTTGAGGCTGCCTACTGGCTTGTCCCAAACAAACCACGCATATGCGGTCGTGCCATTGCCTGCTCTGACTTCATCACCCCGCCAGATTGTTAGCCTGCTGCTGAATATGTGAACCCTCGATGGCGGGTGCGGCTCGAACAATGTCGTGCGCCGCTTTACACCTTCGAGAAATGACAGCCGCAGCAGCCATGCGTGTTTGATTGCGCCCAGCTGTATCGCGTGTTGAATAAACTGCTCGGCTAGTTTGTATGGTGGGTTGGTAATTAAGCTTGTGACCGGTCGGTGTACCTCCGGCAGCTTGGTTTCCATCAGGAAATCAGTGCCAGCTTTGCAATACCCGTAATCGTTTAGATCGCTGGCAACTACATTATATCCGTGTTTTGTCATCACCTCGGCAATAGCACCATCACCGGCAGCTGGCTCCCATACCACACTGTCGAACCGCTCGTTATCGAGCAACGCTTCGGTTGCTTCCGGCGGTGTCGGATAGAAGTCGTCCTTTTGCCTAGTCTGGGTATTTGACAACGCGCAGCCCCTTCATTTTCGAGTGACCGTCAGACGTGCCGACTTCTATATACCCCTGATCGAGCCACGCATTTAGGTAGTTTTTGGCGGCTCTCGGCGGCATCCCGTATTCCGTTTTGAGCCATCCGAGGAATGATCTGTTTGTGTTGCTGCCGATTGCGAATGGTGTATCGGCTGCCCAGCGTCGTTCGATTTCGGTAAAAATTGCCGTCGTCTGGATCTTGTCAAGTTTCGCACTTGCTTCAAGAATGGTCGCAACTTCATCTGTCCGGTTCTCCAATAGGCCACCTTCGCTGCGGATAAACGTGCTTGTACTCATGTCAGCCTGATCGTTGACCTTGACGATCCCGCCGCACACACTCACGCCCTGCCCTGCTTCAAATCCCATCTTTTGCGCGATAACAATTTCGTCGGCCTCGGGCATATTCCATAGCCCGTAGACCCACCTCGCGCCGTCAACGAGCGCCGTTGTGCCTCTGATCGCCTCACGCGCCTGCATTGATTTGGATATGCTGAACGATCCGTCCTTGCGCATATGATGACTGACCAGCACATTTGCCCCGACTGTTACGCACAATTCTGACATCAATGACCACCAAAACTGCGCAGCAGCTGGGTCGGTGTTGATGTCGGCAGCTGCAAATGCTTGCAGCGGGTCAATGACAACCAGCGCAACGCTTTCCATTGCCACCAGCTGATCGCGTAGGCTCTGAAATATAGGCGTGATGCTGTATTGCCCCATCACATGCTCGATGAACGGCTGCGGCCCACCAGCATCAGGCATCGGTACAACGAATAAATTTTCCGATGCACGATCGCGCAGCGTTTTGTCGGCTATGCTCTCGATCCGTCTGTGCATACTGGCCGCGGAATCCTCCGCACCGAAGAACACAACCTTGCCATTCTTGACGACATTGCCGCCAAACGCTTGCTCGGAGTGCATAGCCTGATCGCCGCCTGCAACCTTCATGCAAAGATCGAGCAGGATAAACGACTTGCCAAGACCGCCTATCGCGGCAACAAGACCAGGAACCCTAGCGGGTAATATGTTTTGGATTAACCATTCCTGATCTGGCGCGTCACCCGCATAGCGGTGCATACCCCAATCAGAAATAAGAAGTGGTGAGGCAGTTGACGCGGGAGCGACCCTCGCTTCACCCGCCTCACCCACACTTGTACTAGCTGTTGGCCGCTTGTCCAAGTGTTTTTCTGAACCCGCGACTACATTTTCGAGTATCCGCAGTTCTTTATTCTTTGCGCGTTTTAGCTGATACCAGCATTTACGCTTAAACAATGCTTCGCCTCGGCCATCATCATCGAGTGATCGGCCACGCGCTTTGACCTTAATGATGTATGTAGGCCACGCATCATCAAATAATTCTTCGACTGTCGGTAGCTTGCCGCGCTGCCCCCACCATGTTCTGATCGTGCCAAGGATCAGCTGCACCATGTAACCTTCGCGGCCATCAACGACATCACCCCACATATTTGTCATGCCGGTGTTCTGCATGGCGTCGCCCGTGCCGGACGGTCTGTCAGCTGCATCGAGCATACTTGCAAGCCATTCCGGCGATTGTTCGATCGGATCGCCGCGTACTACATAATGGTTGCCTGACTTGTGGTTTGATGGGGCAACGACGATAAACCCGCCCTCGCCTCGCGTATCAATTCCTTCGCCCAATGTGTTAGCGCCCGTTGCTACAGTCATGTCAGCTGGCGCTCGATATATGTAATGCCTGCCACCGCTGCCGGTGATTTGCTCTAGTGTTTGCGGCAAATCCTCATTTGCCATGCACAAATCGTCAAGCGATTCGGCGCCCAGCTTGCCCTCGGCCACATCAACATCAACGGCAAACACATTGCCGCTGACCTTGCCAGTGACAACGCCAATGTTGTAATCGCGGTATTGGCCGTCGAACCAGCACGTTAATGTGTCAGTATCAGCGCATACCTTTTGGTAGCGCATCCATCTGCTTGGCGCGGGATGCTTACCAGGAGAAGGGCAATCCTTCCCCTGAGAGCATGAGCAGCTGCCGTCTGGCCTGACGTAGTGAACAGGAACAACGCTAAAGCCCTGTTCTGCCCACCACAATGCCCAGTCTAGCTTGTTGTCAAGCGGATTAGATTTCGTCATCATCGAACACATCATCACTTTTAGCTGCTGGCGCAGCTTCTGTTGTTGATTGTTGCTCGTTGCTTTCAACACTCGGCGCATCGGCAAGCATTTCTTCTGGCCGATCCACCCATTTGACGATTTCGTATTTTGGGTTTCGGGTATTGCCCTTGCCCAATTTCATAGTAGGCGTTTTGTAAATCTGTACGACTGGCACTTTGCCTTTGCCAAATTCAGCTTCACATTCGTTGTAAAGTTTCTGGATAAACATAAGTAAACCAGCACCGCTTGAGCAAAACTCACGCAGCGGCGCATCATCGAACAGTTTTTTCGAGTAAACCTTTACAGAAAAACCCTGTTTGTAATCGTCACCTGGTTTTTCGATTTGCTCATTGACTGACGGAAACGGCTGCCAGTCACGTTGACCAACGGCCAGCATCAGCCACCCCATTTGTATATTCTCGACATCAACGATCATGGGCGCAGGCAACTTGCCCTCGACCATATCAATATCTGTCATTCCACTTTCTTCTGTAGAGCGTGACCACAAATCCTCGTTAGAAGAATAGCGGATAAACGGCATCCCAGTGTTTTCAGCTGCAAGCATTAGCGGCATTTCAGTCTCCTTTAGACATTTTTACGTTTCAATTTTAGGACGGTGAAACGATCCGTCATCGCTGAGTGCGAATTTCCAACTTAAAAATAGTGTCACCTTGCGGCGTAAATAATCAGGGTCAAAGCCAGCAAGCGAACAAACAGTCCTATAATCATCGCTATCACCAAGCAGCCAGTCGATTGCAGCGTTTGCATCGCGGCGCTTATACTTATCTTTGTTGTTCAGCTTCATGCTATCTGTAAGTGCCTGCATAATTACGTTGTACCAAAGCGCCCGTTCTGGGCAGTCAAAGTCACTCTTGTCTGTCTCAAGTTCTCTTTCATAATCTCTATTGCGGGAAGATTGCTTGCGCGATGTCATCCGCGTTTTTCCAATAGAATGTGTCTGGGTTGTGCGGGATGATGTCGTAGATGTCTTGCACGTTGCCGCTAGTGCTTAACACTTTGTCCATAGTTCTAATTGTTTGCTTAAATACGCCCATGTAATAATCGCTGTTTTCCATAGTCAGCCAGACATACGGGTCTTTTTGGCGCGTCAACGCATACAAAAACTTCACTGTTGCCGGCTTGCCAGTCAGCTTTGTCACTGCTTTTTCATAGACTGACGCTTGTATGCCGTGCGACAAACTCCAATCTGACGGGGCTTTTGCTGTAGTTTTAAGGTCAACAACCAGATTATCGTGCTGCGGATACCAGTAATCGAGGAAGCCCAGAGCATCAACGCGGCCACCCTCGCCGTCGCGGAAGCGAATCGGAACCTTAAATCTGTGCTGCGAGTCACCAATGGGCGGTACTTCTGGCTTACCAAGTGGCCGCATCTGCTCAAGCGCGGTGATAACCATCCGCGCCATTGTATCTCTGCGCTTTTCTAATTCTTCGTAACCATTACTGATTTTCATCACTTCGTTGCCGAAATATTCCCAAACCATGTCGATGCACTCTTGGTCTGTTGCATCGTTGTAAACGCCATGATCGACGCCCATTTCAACAGCTTTGCCTTGGACAGCTGGTGCGCCAAACGGAAACCTCTGCTTGCCAAGATACTGAGCAGCCCATGCGTCTGGCGCTTCACGAAACTTGTTTACCTGAGACACACTAATGTGTTTCAAGTTGTGCAACTCAAATCCGTTTTTAATCTCTATCTGCTTGCGATTTTTGTTGGTCGTGATTTTCATTTATTCAACATTTCCTCCAAAAGAAAAGCCGTAATAGGCAATTAAAGAAGCCTCCGCACGGCCATCGTCTTTCTTTCGAGCAAACAGCTGGCTGTAAGCTGGCAGCAATTCCATTGCTCTGGCTCGGCTGCCGTCCTTACCTTCTGGGCAACGCACCGCCTTTTTCCACGTCTGCGGTGTGACGTAATTAATAGGATAACCTAAACCAGCTGCAACACCTAGCACCATGCCGTATGATTTGCCAAAGTTAAACATTGAGGTGACGCCCTGCCCAGGCCGCGCAGATACCTGCTCGACCCAAACAGGGGCGTCATGCAGTTCAAGGATGTTTTTGATTAGCTGCGGCGACACGGCTTTCTTGCCGCGCACCTCAACTATGGGCATATCCCATGTTTCAACGACGCCATCGCCTGCATTGAACAATGCGATAGCGCCGGACAAACCTGGATCGCAGCCCCAAACAATCATCATACAGCCTTTCGTTTTCTACTTGAAAGCGGCGCTGGCTCGTAAAGACAAGCCACAGCTTGTGCGTCAAGGCTGTTTTGGTGCATTATATTAGCTGCTTTATCCCTAATTTCATATTGAATTTCATTATTCATTACGATGTCTCTAATGTGACGCATCGTTAAATCATAATATTCTTCCGACGTGCTTGGGTCTAATAAGATTGACTCATATTCATTTAGGTCAATCAAAAATCCAATGTCATAAATTTTTTCCATGGCAACCCCCATTCTTTTCTGGTGGCGCATGTGGCGCATCGCACCAAGATGTCGCTCTTTTTGGGTTTGATCCATATAGCAAGGACTCAAAAATACAAATCATTACATACTCCTTATTCTTGGTTGCCTTCCGCAACCCTATCTCGTTTAGGCTTAATATAATCGAGCAAGTTAAATTCTTGCCCACTCATTTGAGCAATCATCAGTAGGTGGAGCAAGCTAGTAATATTCATAGACTTGCGCCGCCTCCAAACATCAACCGCACCTTCGCTTACATCATTTCCAGATGCGCGTAATAGTCTTGCCGTGTTTGTGATGCCGCCAAAATCAGATACGATACGCCGTGTATCTAATTCAAATTTGCCGCCGCATTTTTGTTTTCTTTCCATTAGTCACCTTTTCCGTTTACGCGGCCAACATTGTTCAACAAACATTAATTGTACCTATCGGTCAAGTCTATTGAGTAATATTTATCAGAAAAAATTACTTACTTGCAAAATTGCTGATGTTGATTTAAGGGAGTATATGGGAGTAGAAAACAATGAACGATAAAAAATCATCAACACGGAGTGATTTTTCGCCAAATGCTGATGTAGATTTATCAGTAAAATCAATTCGTAAAATAGAATTTGCTAAAAGACTTTACAACTTAATGATGCAAAAAGACTGGAATCAGTCTGACCTCGCCAGAGCCAGCGGATTAGGTAGAGACAGCATCAGTCAATATATTCGAGGCAATAATATACCCTCGCCGAAAAACCTGAAGAAACTGGCTCAATCATTAGGTGTGCAGCCTGTTGAAATATATCCAAACTATGAAGCAGCTGCTATTGAGGAAGAAATACCAGCCCTATCATTTAGGCAGATGCCTGGAGATGAGAAACATATGTGGGTACGCATAAATAAAAAAGTACCGATGGATGTTGCAGCGCAAATAATGAAATTGATGAATGAGTAGTCTGATAAATCAAACAGACGCAGCTGCTTTGCTTGGCGTGTCGATAAAGACGATCAGCAGGATGCGAATCGACGGACAACTGCCGTTTGTAAAGGTTCGGGGCAGCATTAGAATACAAAGGAGCGACATCGAATGGCTGCTAAATTACCGCCGCGAATCGGAACAAGAAAAGAAAATGGCTTGTGGTACGTCTTTTATAACGACGGTAAGCGAGACAAAAGATCGAGCCTTGGGACGAAAGATCGCACTGAAGCAGAGGCAAGGTTTCTCGGCTGGCTAGAACAGCGTCAAAAAGATTTGATTGTTGATGAAAACCCGCTAGTCGAATACTGCCTTGATTTGTGGTTTGACCAGCATGTGCAGCATTTAAAAAACTGGGATCGGCTGCGCTCGATCATCAAAAACCTTAAAGCTGGCTTCGATGGTGTTCGCGTCAGCGACATAACAATCGCAATGTGTCGCGACTACACCGCAAAAAGAATGGCTGGCACTCTTGCCGGACGCGCTAATTGCAAGGCGGCAACTGGCACTTGCAGACTTGAGTTACAAGAATTACGGGCTTGTATGCGGTTTATGTGTGAGCGTGTGGAGCCGCGTGATCGTCGGCTGCCTAACGACATGATGCCGTATTTTGAATTGCCTGACGCATCACCACCGCGTGATCGCGTCATCACCGACGAGGAATGGGATAAGTATTACGAGTTTGCTTTGCATGGCCAGTACAGTGGCCAAGGTATCCGTCCTACCAACGGTCGGCATCGCATCCAGCGCTTTATCATACTGGCTGGCGAAACAGCTCAACGCAAATCAGCTATTACAAACCTCACTTTCGATCAGATATATTGGGATCGAGGCAAGTATGGCATGATAAATTTTCTACCAGCTGGTGAGACGCAAACAAAAAAACGCAGGCCGTGGGTGCCTATGACCCAGCTGCTTCGTGATGTTATGCTGCAAGCCTACGAAAATAGGGCGAACAATCTTGTCCTTGATAAAGAAGCTGATGTTAAAAGCGCACTCGATACTGTCAACGCAATGCTGGGCATCGAGGGTGTAACACCGCACACGTTCCGGCATACTTGGGCTACTAAGAAAATAACGGCTGGATTTGATATTAAAAAAGTTGCTGAGTTTATGGGCGACACTGAGGCGACAGTTCGTAAAAACTACGAGCATCTAGCGCCCGATTTCCTAGCAGATTTTGTTTAAAAACTGGCGGTAAAAAACACCGTTTCTGGCGGGATACACCGCCATTGGCGGTGTAGGGTGTCCAACATTGTCCACTTTTGTCCAACATTGTCCACTCTGTTTTTGACTACCAATTTACGATTCGGTGTCGATCAACAACTTTCGACAATGATAGTTCTGGTGCGGCTGATACTGAGGCTGTAAGCCGAATAATCGAAGAAAAACAAATAGTGTAGCGCAAATCTACAAAAAATTTGGCGGTGTATTTGGCGGTGTTATTAAATAAGTATGCGATGGTGCGCGGGTACTAATACCCGCGTCCACCTTTACCCTTCTTTTTACCAGGCATTATGCCATCTCCTTATCTTTAGGTTGCTTGTAGCCCATTGCGGCAGCCATCTTTGGCTGTGCTTTGTTAGGCTTCTTCTTACGCAGCGCCTTAAAATCAGCGCCGGTAATCTTGTCAACAGGCGCAGCTGCCGATGCAATCTTTGACTGATTGCCTTTTAATTTTCCATGTGCCATCACGCATACCCCATCGCACCAGCCATAGTGCCTTTCTTCTTGGCCTTGTTCTTTTTAGAGTTCGGGAACCCAGCCTGCATATTCTTGTAGGCTTTGTCTGTGATTGTGCTGTCTTTCTTCGAGCGGCTAGTTCCAGCACGTTTCCGCTTGTTAATGTTTTCGTATAGACTCATGCTAAATTACATCGCCACCGTTTTAGTGCCGCGCCTTTCCTAGTTAATTTACCGTTTTTACTTGTCGGGCCCTTCATGCCCTTCATCCGTGCGCAAAACGATTTCTTACGCGCTTTCGCCTTGCCCTTTGGATTCTTCTGCGTAACCGGCGCTTTTAAGTTGCTGCCAGTTGCACGATTATACTTTGCTCGACCTTTGGCGGTTAGCCCAGCGCCTTGACTGGTTGGTCGTTTCTCGCCTCTGCCGACTGAAAGATTAACGCTCATAGATCAAAGTTTTTCTTTTTGCGGCCACGCTGGCCTGGTTCGTACCGTTGTCCGTAAAGCAGTTCTAAAACCTGATTTATAACTTCGTTCTTAAATGTCGTACTAGTTAGCCCCATTGCTGCGCCGGTTGCCGGTATGGCAGCTGCTGGCGATAGCGGCAGACCGGCTAGGACAATACTTATCATTGGCTGAATGATTAAATTATAAGCGCCACGGAAAGCCTTAAATTCACTCGACACGGTATTATCGCTGTTCTGGCTGGTAAACGCTTGGGCTATATCGCCAACATTTTGCGCAACATAACTGCCTATACCAAGCATCGAGTTAGCAATATCGCGTTGGTATTTGAGGCCGGTAAAGGCTTGCACGATAGGATCAAACGCACCAGTTAGACCAGCACGGGCAAAGGCAAGCGGTATAAGATACTTGCCAACAAACTTTGCGGCATCCTCGTCAGCTTCTTCCCACTCTCGATCCCAGCGGTCTTGGTTAAAAATATATTCTCTGGCTGTTGATACAATCGCGTGGGCTGTAAACAGACTAAGCATTGGGATTGCAGCTGCTGATGTTGCAAACATTGCTGCATCTTTTGTCGATGCGGCCTTGCCCTTGCCAAGCGATCTGCTGATGCCGTATTCGCGCTTGGTTCTTCTAACCATCGCTTTCAGCACCTTGTCTTGGAATGAGTATATAAAGCTGGTGATGCCGTATATGATCCTGCCAACACCACTTTCAGCCCATCGAGGTCTGTCTACCGTGCGCGGGTCTTGTATTGTTTGGTCAACAAACCGCATTGTCGATACGGCCAGCTGTAATCCCATGTCAGTGTAGTCGCCTTGCGCATCCATCACATCTGCTGCTTGCGGCAGCGCAGAGGTTTTGATTTTTTTCTTACCAAGCATTGTTGCTTGTTCTTCGCCAAAGCCAAGTATGTAGTCGATAAACTGCTCCATGCGGCTATCAGCAACGCCCAAGTCTTTTAGCACCAGCTTGGCTCTAGCCGCGTTTCTTTCGCTCGATGGGTTACGAATTTCGTATGCCATCTCAAGCATATACTGGAAACCAATCTTTGATGCTGACCGGCGCTGCGCGTTTGTAATGCCGGACAGTTTAATCTTTGCAAAGAATTTAGACTGCAACCTGTTGATGTTTGGGTCGCCAGCAAACTCACCACCTATGCGGCTAGTCATAATGTCGCCGACTTCTGGGTCGTCTATAACACCAAGTATTCTGGCAAACTGGTGTCTAAGTCGAATATCTTCGGTCGCGTTTTTCGACAATTTACGCAAACCAGGAAACTCCATCATGGTTGACCCAAACGACTGTATGCCTTTTTGTACGCTGCCGGTCGATAAAGCGGTTGTAAATGGCTCGGCAATCGAGGCTATAGGCGCTCGAACCAGTAACGTGATTGACAGTGTTGCAGCAAATCTGTTTGCAAGTTTTTGCGCCATGCCTGCTTGGAACCCTGACATATTGCGGCCAAGCATAGTGTCTATGGTCTGCTTCAGTTCGTTGACTTCAGACGCGCTCACACCTTCTTCTTGCAATTTTGTAAGATCATATTCGATGGCATCGTTGTATTTTCTTTTGTCTGCTATGTCCGGCAGCGTGTTTAGACCAAAGCGGCGTTCAAATTCAGCCTTTCGGGTGACAGCTAGTATGTAGTTTGTGACCGCCTCAACTGGATCGTTGACGTAAAAATCTTCCATTATGGCATCAGCTTCTGGTGGCAGCTGCCGTGTTTTAGAAAATTTTGCTTGCGGGGATGACATCGTTGGGTCGCCGACATTACCCCGCCTAATTGCAGCTAACCAATTTACTGCGCTCATATCTGAATAAGATTCACGCATTTCTGCATGAAACTCTGCAAATTCATCGGCTACGGCATCAACCGCATCTTGTATGTCGGCCTCAAGCGCTTCGATCTGTTGATCTGTTACAGAATCTGGGTCTGCTTCTTTTTGTTTATTCAATGCCCGTAAGTCGGCCATCAACTCTCTGACTTCTTGCCAGCCGCTGCCTCTCGTAAACTCAATGTAAGCTGGTTCTGTCGCTAAAGTCCTTATGCTGCCGTCATCACGCACTTGTTCAGTTCTTAGCTTTTGGTCTTGGATAAATTTAATTGTGTCCAGCATATAATCGAGACTGTTTTGGTCTATAGGGCCAAGCGTTTCGTCAAAGACAACGCGGTACACTTCTGTCGCTTTGGTCGTAAACTCTTTTGGATTTTCTGCAATCCGCAATGTATCTGGTATGCGTGGCACATAGCCGCTTTTTGCATATCCAATATCAAGACCAGCCTTGTTGGCGTAGTCGTGTATGTTGTTATAGATTGTTCTAAAACCACCAGCTGCTTTGACTACATTGTCTGGCGCTGATCCAAGTGTGTCTTGGCTGGTCAGTATCATGTGCAGCTGCTTGGTTTCTAATTCGTTAAACAGCGAAACATCGTTTGCATTTATGATGTTTTTAAGGCGATCCGAAAACATACGCACTTGTCTTGCTTGTGCATTAAACAAAGTGTCGCCCTCAAAAACACTTTGAAACTCGCCGCCAGTTTGCGTAGCTAGTTTTCCATACAGCGCCTTTAGCCTGCGATTGTTCGGGTATCGTTTCATAATAGCTTTGATCTGGCCTTGCTTTTGATAAAAGAATGGGGCCAAGAAACTATCCTCTATGAACGCGTATGCCCTCATAGGAACAACGTATCCCTTTTCTCCTATAATCGCTTTTTTCTTGCCAATGTATTGGCTGTATAATTTTGGTTGATTTGCTTTTTTCTCCGCAAACTTACGGGCTGCCCTAGCTTCTCTCTTTTGGTCAGCAATAAAACCTTGCGATACATTTTCGGGAACATCGTGCATCTTTCGGATATCAATGACAAATTGATCCCCCACTTCTGTTGCTGCCTGCCCTTCGCCTAGCGCTGTTTCTCTTGCAATAGCATCCATTAGGTTGCGGAAAGCACCCATAATCTCAACGCGCTCTTGGCCTTTCGGGAATGTTAGGGCTAGTCTTGAGTCCATAATCGCAAGCAGATCAGCTACATTCTTTGGATTTTCTAACTGTTCGCGTGTGATACCAAGCTGTTCGAGCGTCATGTCATACGCTTCGCGGCTCTTGCCCATACCTTCTGTGCGCAGCCCGGCATTAGCCAACTGTGTTATAGCAAAATGCTCAAACGCCCTAGCAGACATTTCAGCTGGGCTTGCCCAGTACGCAGCGGAAGAATTACCAATCTCGGCAAAAAACTCTGCGTTCTCTCGATACTCTGTTGCCTTTACCTTTTTGCTTTTACCAACAGCTGACAGTATGTTTTCTTTTTGCTGCTTCAGCTTTTGATAAGTTGACATCTGACTTACATCCTTGCCGCTCTTTTGCGCACGGACTTCCATCGCAGTCATCTTCTCATTGATAGCTTGCAGCTGCGCTGCTTCTGTCGCCTTGTCTTTGTATATCGCTCTCATAAGCGCAAAGTATGAATCTTTTAGGCTGGTCGGCGCGTCTGGGCCAAACGCTTCAGACCCATGTTTTTTAACCGCAGCTGATGCTAGAGGTATTTTTGTTGCTTCAGCATCGCCAAACTTGCCCAGCAAGTAATGATCGAGCGCGTGGAACCACTCATGCGCAAAGCTGTTGCTGCGTTTCGGCAATGTGATTGACCGTGTGTTTGGATCGTAGACGCCATACGCGCCTATGTTTTTGGCTAAGATAAAACTGAGTGTACCTTCGAGGCCAAACGCTTTTGTCGGCAATCCAAGGTTTGCAGCGAGGTCGGTAAGGTTGTGATAACCAACTAGCAGCTGATCGACTGCTTCTTTTGCGCTGGCGTTGTCGGTTTTGACCACATTTGCAAAACCAAAACGCCGCTGCATCATATCAGATAATATTCTAAACTGGCGCTCGATAGGGAAGCTGATCGCAATGTCAGGATCTAGCCCCGCATCCGCAAACGCCTGCCTTTGTAGCGCCGACCCTTTGCGCATCGACTCTTTGTCAACTCGCGTTCCTGGCTTCTGCTGCCGCGTGTTATCGAGGTCAGATATTGGTCGTATGGTATCTTCCGGCGATCCCACAACATCTTCACCAGCCACCTCTGTTCTGCTCGTTCTCTCAAGCTCATTTATACGTCTTTGGACTTCTTGCTGGCCGGTGTCTGCGAGGCCACCCGTAGTCCTTTTGCTGCTTCTCGTAGGTGTGGCGCGTCGTGCTTGTTGGCCGCTCTCATTAAGGCTGCGGCTAGGGCGCTGTTGGGCGTCTGCGAGGAGGTCGCCTTGTCCTTCTGTGCCATCTGCTTTTCTCCGTGCCAACTCGACTACATCGCGTGGCGTTGTTGTATCCTCAAAAAAACCGCCCTGCTTCTTTTGTGCGGCTTCTTCTGTGTAGAATTTTAGGACATCGGACATAATGCGCTGTGACTTAGCGCGGGTCAATTCTTCGTTATAAAACGCTCTTATCAACGCTTCGGTGTTAGGGTCAGTCTGCGTAAACGCATCTTGCTGCGCAAAGAAATCCCGTGGCTTTACACCTCGATTACGCAAATCGCTGATAATTCTAGCGGCTTCGGTGACATTTGCTGATATGTCAAACTGGCTGTTTACCTCACCAGCTGAAATGTCAGACTTTAGTTTGGCAAAGCTAGGCGCGGCATCGAGCATCGCGTTTGATATGGCTTTTATGTTGTCATCGGTGCTGTCCAGCATGATAGCCAGCGCGTCGGTATCTTCGTATGCTGTCGCCAATATGGCGTTTTGCATACGCTGCACACCCTCTTTGGTCAAACGGCCATCACGGCTCATAGTGTTTTGCTCTGTTGGCGCAACTACACTGCGCATAAATTGCTGAACAAACCCTTGGTTCTCGGTAGATGTTAGCGATCCACCTCGGAACATATTTACCATTTCAATGTCCATAGCTTGTGCGTCACGCTGCGCACGTTCCGTTGCAGACATCGAGGCAATGCTTTCCCGATTTGAAAGGTCTGCAAAAGAAGCTAAATCTTGGGCGCTCATGTCTTGATCGAGCATCATTACAAGCACGGGAGTTTCGTAATTTGCGTCACTTGTCCCGTAGCTTTCGATAGCTTGTCTGTAATTCGCGTACTGTTCTGGATACTCAGCTTTGGCGAGTTCAATAGACAAAACGCGGCCATTGCCAGATATAATTGTGCCATCCCTTGCGATGATTGGTGCGCCCATGCTGGTAATAGGGCTTTCTATTAGCTGTCCTGGGTCTAGCTTGGACGCCCTTTCTCGAACAGCAACGTCGCTTTCTTTAAGACTTCTATCTCTTGGCTGAAAATCACCTTCAGCTTTTTTTAAGTCTGCAAGGTCTATGATAAATGGCTTTACCGCTACCTCTTGCTCACTGTTTGGTGTGCGGATTGTAAGTGTTTTTTGCTGCCCATCAGTGTCAGCCACGGGCCGTGCAAACGGAATGACTGGCTGGGCTTGCGGATTGACAGGCTCGGCTGCCGGTGCTGTTTCCGCTGCAACTGGCTCGACTACCGGCTGCTCAACTACCGGCTGCTCAACTACCGGCTCGGCTGCCTGTGCCTGCACTGGTGCTGGCTCTGGCTCTGCTTGTTCTAGCGCGTCTATCATCAAATTGCCTGTTGATGGCGCTTCTGGCTGTGCTGTCAGCTGCGCTCGATCTGGCGATAACAAATCTCTGGCAACTTGATCTGTAACACTACGCTCTAATGATTGCGCCTCGGCCTCTGCACGGTTTGCAGCCGCTTCTCTGCTACCCGACAATGTACCGGTTGCGACCTCGATGCCGCCTAACGGTATTTCAGCAATACCTTCTAAAGCAATTTCGCCTCTGCTTATTTTGTCTCGGAAACCTTCTTGCAACTCACGCAACTGTGCAGCTGCCTCACCAGAAGCACCTAAACCACCTTGTACGGCAAGATCAAGGCCAGCAGCGCCAGCGATAGCCGGTGTTTTTGCGCCTGCTTTTATAAAAGCGCCTGTGATTTTACCAGCCAGACCCATAGATAGAGCGTCAAACACGGCTATGGGCAATGCGTAAGTCTCGCCTCTTTTTCTTGCTCTGTCGTAAAACTCTGGGTTTGACAGCATTTCCTGCACGGCGTTGTTGTCATTCATATCGACGCCAGCTTCACGCAACTCTTGAATGATAACATCATTGTATATCTGGCCGTATGTAATCGCTCCACCGGCAGCTGCGCCAAGAATAGGTGTGCCAACTACCGATCCAGCAATAAACATAGACAAAGAAGCGGCAGACATTGGCAAAGATTCAGCCACAACAGACATGACCGCACTTGGATTATTTGCTATGGCTTTGAGGCTGTCTGCCCAGCCATCTGCATCAACAATCTCACGCAGCGCTGCTTGTAACTCTGGTGGCTGGTCTGGTGTAATTCTGTTTAGTTCAGTCATAACCCTAATTGCTTGGCTTTGGTCTTGCAGCCCAAGCGATGAACCAAGTAACGACATTGACTGATTAGCGCGAGATAAGCCTCGAACAAACGCATTGTTAGGTAATTCGTATGTGTTGCCTCTGGCTATCTGCGCAGCTGCCGTTTCGTTATCAATGGGCGTCGGTGATCCCATTATGTCCATTGTGTAGTTGTCCGGCATACCAGATACACCAGACACTGTTGGATTTAGATTAAGGTTTGCCTTTTCTCTTGTTGGCCCCAGCTGCCCCATTACGTCAGTTACGCGCTGCTGCTCGTTTGCAATAATCTGGTCATTTGTTAATGGCGCTGGGTTAAATGCGCTAACAGGATTCACACCGTCTTGACCCAGCTGCACCGGCGGTGTTGCTGCTGACCTTGCGGCTGCATCATTTCTGCCTCGTAAGTTAGGCTGTATTAATGGCGTAATGCTGTCTCGAATGGCTTGGTTGCTTGCAATTATGTCATCAATCGTTGGATCAGGGTCATCATCGAGCATTGGCGGCGGCGGCATTTGCGGCTGCGGCGCAGTTCTTGGATCATTCCTACCACTTAGTGCAGGGTCTACCGGCGGCACTGCACCCACGGGAGAAAAAATGGGCGGAGGAATAGCAGCATCGACAGCCGCCGGTAGTTCTGGCTCATTCAGAAGATCGAGCATCATATTGCCGGTTGAACTTGGAGCGGCGCTGGGCGCAGCTGCGTCTTGTTCATCCAGCGCTTGCAGCATCAAGTTCATTTATTTAACCAAGTTTGCAGCAATCGCAGCTGCTTCTGCATCGTTGTAACCAAGGCTCTTACTTATTTGAATTGCCAGTTGCTGCCTACGCGCTATTGGAGTGTTTTTTATTCTTTCATCATCTTCTTTGACGCCTGTTGTACCGTTAAATTGCGCGACCAAAAAATTAGGAAACTTTATATCTGTATTGACATTAACACCCATGATTGTGTCGTTGTCAGGCACAGTGACTTCTGTAAATCCTTGCGCCAGCATCCGGCGTATGTAATTTTTGCCTTTCGATATGTTTTTCTTTGGCCCCATTTCAGCAATAGCGCCTTTAACAAGAAGGTCTTGTATAAACCCACCGTTTGACATAGATGCAAGCGCCTTGTCCGTATCTGCTGTTACGGTCATTTCTTTCAAAGCAGTATCGTCAGAGGGTGTTACTGCAAAGCTGGTATTGCCGTCGCCTCTAGTGCTGGCATCTTCTTTATAACCAGCGCCTTTAATAACGTATTGACCGTCCTCATTCCTTTCTGCGCCAATAGCTTCGGCGGTTGTTTCGTCCATAAATACATCTTCTCTGCCAACCTTTACAACAACGTCACCAGGTTTCTGCCCACCATCTAGCACATGAAGGCCATTGTACGGGCTGCTTGGATCGTTAATAACTGGTATGCCAAGTTTTTCAGCGGTTGTTGGATCAACAACAATTTGCTTGCCAGGTTCAACCTTCAGATTAATGGTTCTGTTGTCGTGCTTGTAACGCACTGTTTCCTGATCTCGCTTGTTATTGTCTGCTTTAGTCGCTTCTTGCGCTTCTGTATCTCTGTCGCCCTGACCACCTACGCCAAACCTTACACGATCTTCGTTCATGTCTGCCGCTTGGTCTAAATCATCATCACGCCGATTGGTTGCATCTTCTGTTCTAAGTTTTTGGGCTGCAAACCCTGGGTTTTGGAATTGGCCGCCACTAGGAGACATCAGTAAAGCACCACGACCAGCCTGATCGTCTGTGCCGCCAAGTATCATGCTTTCAGCTAAACGACTTGCACCAGCGCTGCCAAGATTGTTAAGCATTTGAGATAGTTGGTTTGCGTTACTTGTGCCGTCACCATACATAGTACGGCCTATGTTGCCCAACTCTGTCATTAGCGCCCCGCCATCCATGTTTCTTTGGTCAGCGCCCAGTGCCGGAACAGACTTTTGATCCCCGCCAGGCAAAACTGGCTGTATTAAGTTGCCGTTATCAAGGTCATAGCCCAAGGCATTTGCAATGCTTTTGCTCATAATGTTGCCTTGTGCGGCGGCATCTATTGCATCCAGATTGCCAGACATTCCTCGATTTTTGAGGTTTTGCCCTTCAGTCTGCGAGTCATAATACTTACGACGAGCAATGGCAGCATCGTCAGCTGCGCTGCCAAACATAGCTTTGCCTAATGAATTGGCTATACGGGATAAATCGTTGCTGTAGTTATATGAATTAGGGTTAAAAACCACGATACCCTCCTAGCCAAATAATCCGTATTGAGTTCCAAGGCTGCCGCCCAATTGCAACAAGTCACCCATTGGTGACTGCGCTTTGTTCTTCGCGTTCCTCAAATCAGCTTGTAGAACATTTGCATTACCACCCATCATGTTGCCCATCATCTGGCCAACTTCGGCAGACTGGTTCATTGCTGGGTTCATTGTGTTTGCTAAATAATCACCGAAACCCTGCAAGTTAGCAGCTGCTGCGCCTTGCTGCTGATTAAATGCCTGCGCTTTTGCCATTTCATTCGTTACTGCATCTTGCACAATTTGAGGTGCGCCTGATTGGGTTGGTAGGGTTTTTCGAGTGACGCCGGTCGCATCATTAAACAATGCGGCCAAACGTGCAGTCGTATCTTCCTGACCAGTATCAAACTGATTTCGCTCAAACATATCGCGTGTCTTGCCCAGAGCATCTCGCCCTTCAGTTTCGAGCGCCAGATTTTTACGACCAAAATCTTCTGTTGCCATGCCAGCCATCCTTTGGGCTTTGTCAGAAGCGTCTTGCTTCATTCTTGCGCCTAATAAGGTGGCTCCCGCACTTAAAGCTAATGTTGGACTACACATATCAAACTACCCTTATGCTTCTGCTATCAAATGGTGATCTAATGCCTGTTGTAATTGGAGTTATCTCACCAAATTGAGGTGCGCCAGCTGTAGACTCTGCCTGCACATTTATTGATGGGCCAATTGGTGCGGCGAGTTGGGTAAAATCAGTAAAGAAATCCATGCCGGTTTTTTTGCCTGGTGTTTTTAATTTTTCTATTTCTTTATTAAAGTCAAAATTCTGTATTGCTGCCGTTTGAGCTTCGAGTTGGGCTACGTCTTTAGCACCGCCAGAAAGTGCGCTTAATTGATCTCCAAGTTTTGCTTGTTTTGCCGCAACTTCATCGCGTTTTGCTTGACTGTAATCTGTTGCGCCTTGAGTAATTTTCTCCATTTCAGACTGTTTAGCAGAATCAAGTTTGCCTACAGCCTCATCAACATCAGCTTGTCTAAGCATCCCTTGCGCTTTAAACCCTTCCATGATCCCGCGCAAACTGCCGTCGTAACCTTCTTGTAATGACGATTGTTGAAAATCACTAAATGATGTTCCCATATCATCGTAAAAGTCATCATTAAAAAATCCAAACGCATCAGCTAATTCTTTTCTTTTTTGCGATATTGCGTTTGCACGTTTTAAAGCTGCTTGAAGTTTCTTATTTTGTTGATTGATGAGTGCAGAATTAAAAACAGGATCAGAATTGCTTTTATCCTGCATAGATTTTTCATAATCTTTACCATACGAGCCTGGATCAAATTCTGCGGGGCCGGTATATACTTGCGGTGTTGGTATTCCTAGTGCTTTTGTAACCATGTCAATAAACGCGTTGCCAGGGCCAAAAATTTTAGAGTCAGTTAGATAGCCGCCCGTTGGGTTTCCCTGCGCATCAAGAACGGGTGTTCTCATTTCTTTTCGCCCAAAAAGACCCGTTGCTTCATATTTTTGGCTATTTTTTTCTATCTTAGCTTGGAGAGCATCTTTGTCCTCATTTCTAGCGCCGGTTCTTGATCCACTGTCAAATCCCTTACCCCCACCGCCCATTGAACTAGAACCACCGCCCCAGTTATCACCTACTCTGAGTATGTTTGTGCCACCAGCTATTTGCCTTATTAAAAGCATAACTAACTCCTTAACTTGGCTTTATGCTAGAACTGTCAGAAACGCCAAAAAGCCCAGTATTATATTTGCTTTTGCCTCTCCGCTCTAAATCAGCTTGTGTTGACAGCCCTTCCGCAACACCAGCAAACAGGTTTGTAAGAGGATCAAACACTGGTATTTGATTAAGGCGTGTTGCACGTTCAAGCGCATTTTGTGAAGCTAGTGCTGGATCAGCCATATTCATGTTCTGGCTTTGCAATCCTGACCGTGCAGACTCAATCGCTCCTCTTGCTTCACTTGCCGCTTGCACTGCTCTCTGGGCAGCGGCCAGCTGCTGCTCACCAAGTTGCTTTTCCAGCTTACCCATGCGTCGTGCAGACTCGCTACTTTGCGACAGACCAGCCATAGCAAGCCTTTTTCGCAGCTGCTCAAAGGAATCCTGATATTGGTCTTGGATTTGCGGGTTTGCAAAATCTAAGTATGCAGTTTCACGGCCTTTGTAAAAGTCGTCATCAAACTGCGCAAACGTGTTGTTTATGGCTTGATTGCCCTCACGGATACGAGCCTGTCTTGCTTCTTCCTGGCGCCGCCTTTCAGCTGCTCCACCGTCACCGCCTGATCCACCAGTACACATTAGCCTACTACTCCTGGTTTGTGCCACTTAACAAAGCCTTGCTTCGATTGCGGCTGCCTTACATAAGCAAAATTAACAAAATCCTCGCCGTTACGACCGTATCCTTTCAAAATGCTTTCTTCTTCTAGCCCTAAAAATTTCAACCAATTATGAACAGTTGAATATCCGGCTATTGATTGCGCTTCAACTCTATGCGCCCCAGCATTATCAAGTGTTGGTATTATACTCTTTATTATGAGTTTTGTCAGCGAAAGATGGATTTTGTTGAACCTGTCTGTGGCAAAAAGCCCCATATTCCACACACCTTTTCGCATGGGAACGTATGTAAATGCTGCTATACCGCCATCTTCCTTGGTGCCGCATACGATTGATGTTTCAATACTTGACCAGCTTCTAGCCAATTCATCTGCCAATTCATGCCTATTGTCGGCAAAACTAAGAGCCACACATTCTTGATAGTCACGCTCTCTCATGTTGACGGCAATGTCATAGATCGCCCCAATGTTTGCTCGATGCCACATCATCCGGCTTCACTCCCTTCGTAATGGATGGAAATGTTGCCTAATTTTGCTTGACCAGCTGACGAGCAAGTAAGTTTTGGCGCAACGTGCGTTGAATAGCCAACCAATGACACGCGGCCTAATCCATAAGTTGTCCGGTTTACAGTTGCTACAATTTCACTTAGCGAAATATCCGTTGGGTCAGTTGATAAACTGACATTCCATTCATTGGTGCAAGTTACGTCAATGCCAGTAAAATCTTTGTTAGTTGCTGGCGCGCCAGCATCGAGGAATGGCATTTGTATCTCTACTGTGGCGCTATCGTAAATATTTCCATCCGTACCACCGAGAGAAAACAAATTGTTGCCGCTGCGGCAAAGTATTTGTGAACCGTCATAAGCCCATCTATCTATTGCAAAACCTGGTTCATAGGTTGACCAAGCTGACACTTTGGACGACGGAAAGTAACTAAATACATAAATAGTGCTGCCAATTGCCAATAAGTAACGGCCAGTTCGAGGGTCAAGTATGCCTTGCGCTTCTTCTCCGTTGTCTACATTAGCCGCTATAGCGTCAATAACTGTTTCATCAATGGGGTTGCCAATATCCCCGACAAACGCGGCATTACTAGAATCTCTTGCTCTAAGGCTTCTGACGCCCGAAACACTAAGATAGAAAACATCATTGTCTCCAAATTCAACGACAGATTGTGGAGCAATCGTGCCAGTATTGTTCAACACTTGTATTTGCTGGTTAAGGCTTTCATTTGCGCTTACAAACCAGATTTGTATTGCCTGCTTTGCAAAGACAGCAATGTTGTCAAAATAGTTCGCCATTGACTGCAAATCTTCAGAACCAGAGGCGTTGTTAGACAGGTTTATAAATCCTGCGCCAGCTGATCCATCATTCCATTCTGTTGGGTCATTTGTGCCGCTAAAATGCAACAAGCTGTCAGACAATGCGTACATTTTAGTTTTCACTGGACGGATAAAGCCGCCTGGGGTGTAACCATTGATGTTGTTCGAGGTTGCGCCGCCGTCTAAAAAATTCTGTGTTGTGGGATTAAATGCCGTTGTGACATTGCCTGATACGGACACAACAATAACAAAGTTATTAAACGACGAGCCGCTTTCTTTGGATATGATGTTTACGTCAGCACCAGTAGCCGTTGCCTCATATTCTGGCGCTGAAGCAAAATCATTTATTGCATCTGCTAATGCTTCAGCTGTAGCGGAGTTAGATGTCGCCCACTTGACTTGAGCAGAAATAATGCTCACGCCATTAACAGTGATGTCAGTAACAGCATTATCCACGCCGCCTGACATATTAACTATGCTGCCAACAGTAGCAGCGCCGTCTACTTGCACCACTATTGCAAACCCATTTGTTTCTACGCCAACGGTAGATGCAGTTATTGTTACAACAGCGCCAGAGGCAGAAGCTGTGTAGTTTGGATTGCTAGTATGACTGTTAATTGCATTAGCGACAGCGGTGGCGGTCGTGTCATTGTCGCTAGTATGTGCAACAGAAGAGCCAATAATGTTTACATTATTAACAGTAATTGTCCTGATGTTGTCGCCAGGATTTAGTGTTCCGCCTGTGATTGTAAGCGAACCAGTAGCAGCTGTGCCGCCTACCGAACCGCCCGTAACACTAAATTTTGCCCTCGCTCTACCGTCGAACCAGTCTGTAATCCTTGTGCCATCGTAGTAATGAAATATGCGGCCATCATCGAATTGCGCAGCCGCATACACTTTGCCGTTAAAAAAGTCTGTATCTAAAATTTTTGTTAAAGCAGTGGTGGATGTTGGGTGCTGTAGCTGAACGTAGTTTAGGTTTGCTGGCGTGTCTGACGGAAAAGTGACAGCTGAAACAGCCTCATGGCCAAACACATAAATCTGCCCATTTGCAGCTGCAAGACCTTTGGTGTTTGACGGCAGCGTGGTTAAAGAAACAAAGGCTGGCCTTTTCTCTATTTCACCACCGCGAGTAATATGGGCGTTTTTCAGAGTAATAAGCGTACCAGGCGTTGCCGTAACATTCGATCGCCTAGTGTCTAAGCCACCTCTGAAATCTTCGACAAGTATGTATGGCATATCATGTGCCTGTTGTAGCTATAAGTGGTGGCCCCTTTGGACGGTACATACCTTCTGGTTCACCGCCGCCAATAACAAAGGTTTCGGTCTTTGCTAACCGTGCTTTTAATCTGTTGTAATGTGCTTGCGCTTGAGCCAGTTTGTTTTGTGCGTCAGCCTGTTTCTGACGCGCCAACATTTCGGCTGCTGAATACAAAACAATAAGCTGATCGTCTAAATCAGCTTTGTCGCTGTCATTAATTAGACCACCAAGATTCTTAATGCCGTGTATGCGCACCATGCCATTTTTATTGCTGGCAGTGCTGTTTGCTGACGGCACAGGCCAAAATTCTATTTGGTCATTTTCAGCTGTGTCATATCGTTGTATCGGGGCCGACTCTATGCCTCGATCACTGTCGTATTGATTGTACTGATCTGCGCCAATGCTATATTCTAGCTTTTCCCAGTAGTCGCCGTGCTTAAACTCAACACGCTCAATGCGCTCGAACACCATGTCGTCTGGTAAATCGTAATACCTTTGGCTTTTTTGTATGTTCAAATCGCGCATTACGCGCAAAAACGGCCACGCATAGTCATCCCATAGCCGTCTTTGATTTCGTTGAATGACATTTATCAGCACATCCCTTGTCGATCTGCCAAGGTTTGGCTCAAGCGAATGGCCAATTTCTGAACGCAAATCATTAATAAGTATTGCTAGGGTTGTGCCTCTTGCCATTGTTTAGTCCTCCGCATAAGCCTCGTTTTCTGGCGTTGCAGGGTCGTCGGCAACAAAGTGGCCGCTGTCAGTACGAGCGCGTTTTTTAGCAGCTGGTTTCTTTGCTACTTTTTTAGTTTTGCTTTTATTCTCTGTAAGCCAGACCTGATCCATGTAGCTATCCTCGATCTTTGCAGCTGATAGGCTATCAGGCACTTCGCCATACTTTCCGAAAACTTGGTCAACAGTCGCATCATCGTAAAGTTCTCCTAAACGATTTCGCTCCGCATCAGAGTCGTTATCGAAAGACCCTGTTGGGCGAATATTTGTTATTGCGTGATCTCCGTGGATGTTACGCAACATGACTATTTCAGCTGCGGTCACATACTCTTTGGTAATTACATTTTGAATGTCGCCGCCAATAGCCAAGGCTATAAAGTGATGATCCATAGACATTTATCTATCTCCCTTGTGGTATGGGGCGCGGAAATTAGGAAAACCGCGCCCCAAACAGTTATGCGATCTCGTAAACGCCGTGGCAGTTAAGCTGCGACGCACACAAGACTGCGGTTGTGGTAATAGCGCGGAACATCACGTACTGCGTAGCCGGACGGGCCGGCGCATGACGCTTCATCTTCTCGCCATCCATGTAATGCAGATACAATTTGGATGGGTCGATGATGTAACAACGCTTGGATGGGTTTTTGCCCGAAATGGTCAAGTCATCGAGGGTTGGATCATACTGGAATGTCATTCCATTGTAATTGATCTCCCCCATTGAGATGTCTTGATTACGGGCAAATCCAGTATTGCTGTAATTGCCATTACGGCGCAACTCATCAGCAAGGCGATCGAGGAACGCTGAACCAGCAAGAGCGATTGTTGGCTTGCCGCCAAACCGCTTTAGCTGACGCATTTCAGCGTGGATTGTTTCGATCAGTTCCTGACCAGTAGCAGAAGTTGCAATTGCAACACTTGCACGATTTCTCCACCATGTGTTTGTCACAGTTGAGAGGCCACCAACAGTTGTACCGGTAGCAGCTGGGTTATCAACAATGATCGAGCGGATACCGGCCAATGCAGATGCGCTGCCAGAACCATCGCCGTAAAGCAGATCGTTCATGCCACGGGAATAACCTTCCATCATGTCATCCAGCTTATCTTCGAGAAGATTAGCCAGAACAGTCGCGTCACGACCGCTATGATTAGAAGTGCTTGCACCATTCAGCGAGTCAGTAACACTTATACCGTCTTTTTTTAGTTCGGTCAGTGTCAGTGAAATACCAGCATGGTGTTCTTTCCATGCGTAGTTAACACGTTGAATGTTAGCTGGGTTTGCATAAGACACTGTGTCGTTATGCGTATATCCAGCAACAGTTGTGGTGTACGTTCCCTTAACAGCAAGACTTACGTTTTCTTTACCGCCTGGAAATGTCTTTGCAGATTTGTCCATAGCAGCAAGAAGCGGTTTGTCTTGAAGTGAGTTAGCGTACACTTTGCCTTTGTCGATGTAGTAATCGAGCGCGGCGTTAGCGATATTCGCTAGTTCGGCAGATGAAAATGCCATTTTACTTACTCCAAATTAGGCAGAACCGTTTGCCATCGCGTTTTGCACTGCTTCCAACAGGCTGTTTGGCTCTGGCGTTGGTGTTCCACCAAGTTTTCCACCTGATGAAGTACGCATTGGTTTTCTGGTAATCTGTCGTCCCTTGTGCCTTTGCGTAACCTCTGCATGGGCTTGTTCAGCCAATGCAATGGCGTCTGCTTCGGTTGTTGGACGGCCTTTTTCAGATACTAAAACCCTTACGCGATCATCAATCTCATCTTGTTTGAGGTCATAATCTGGATCAGTCTGACGAGTTTTGTTTTCCCATTCCGTTACAGTAGAAGCCAAATGATTAAGGACTTGTTGGTTTTGCACTTGTTGATTTTGTGCTACCGCCCTCTCATTTTGTTCGCGTAAAGCTGCGGCCTCTGCTCTGGATTGAGACAATTCCCTGCCCGTTTGCTCATCCATATACCCGTCATCAACTTTGTTCTGAATATCGTCAGGCAGTATTTCACCAGTTACTTGCCGCAAACTGCTTATATACGGAGTTAGCGCATCTAACGCTTTCTTTGGGTCATTTTTCATCAATGCCATGATCTGCAAGCCCATCGAGGCTTCCTCGGCATTTATGTTATTAGACGCCAAATAAGTTGTTATCTGCTGATACTGGCGGTGCCCTTCTTTATATTCGTTCTTCTCTTGATTGACTTGTTGGAATCGCTTGTACGGAACCGGCCCCTTGTCTGAATTTTCCTCGTCAGCTTCGTCAGAAGATGTTTCTAAAGAAAATTCTTCGTCGAGGTCGTCGTCGTCATCCTCTATTGCCTCATCGGATTGCGAATCCGTATCCTCAGTTTCATTCTCGTCTATTGCGCTTTGGACAACAGACAACAAATCTTCTTCGGTTTCCGCTTCTGCGCTAGACGGTTGCGCCTCTTGCTCTGCTTCCAGATCAAGTTCGTCTTGGTTTGAGCCATCGGACGTATTTAGCTCATTTGGTTCATCAACCATATTTTCGTCCTTCCTTTCTACATTCTAGCGTTGTTGATCGTAAATTTCAACAAAACGCTATTGATTATTGCCCATCGGTGGGAGTGATCCACTTGTACCGGCGTTTAACATAGGCGCATTGGCTGCACCTCCTTGTGGCGGCCCAGCTAATGCTGGATCGCCAGTACCCTCGCCTTGCGTCTGGTTCATAGCCACAATAGACGGAATTTTATCAACAATAGCTTGTGTAATGTCGAGTTTGTCATCAAGACGCTTCAGCAATTCTTTTGCAAGCCAGCTTGGGTCGATACCAGGTATTTGCAGCAAGAACGGCATGATGCGCTCGATGTTCTGCAACTCAGCTGCACGGTTAGGTTTACCAGTAGACCCAGCCTCGATCTGCAAGAAAACTTCTTCCATAATCTGTTCGCGGGTCATTTCTGGCCATGTAGCACCAGGCCCGACAATCTTTCTAACCTCGTCCGTTGACATTTCTGACAGCATGACCTGTCCAGCTGCCCTAGCTATTTCTGACATAAAGCTGTCTAAATCATCAACATTTGCGCCCATACTGGACATTCTGCTTGATTCAGCAATGCTGGTTTCGGTAGCGGTTGCCTTAGATACGCTGCCAAAGTTTGCCTCTTGTGCGCCAACAACCAGCTGCACATCGTCGAATATGGTGCGAACCTCGTACAAATTAGGGTCAATGCCGATTTGCTGCACCGGCTGTATAACATCGTTTACCTTCTGGCCAGACGCCAGCGCTTGCAACTCGATAACAGCATTGGCTGGGTGTGTTGCCAGTTTTTCTTTGTCAGCATCCTCAAGCATACCAGCTGGCGCTGCATATTTAGGCCGATTTGCCCGTCTATGCTCACGCAGCCCTTGCCTAGCCCGATTGTACTCGTTCTGCATTGGCATTAATAATTTAATGTCTGACGGCGGATACAGCACATCTTTGTGTTCGACTTCGTTAAATACCAGCGGGAATATAGGGTAAAAAGCCTCTACATTTACATCTGGGGCCATTGGCTCACGCAAGAAGTCGTCGTAACCATCAGCAATGCAATACTGCAATCCGCTTTTACGGTGGTAATACTCATACACTAAGACCAACCCATCTCTAGCGGATTTGTTCACATCCAACTCATCGCGTGACGATCTGGTATAGTCGCCCTCACCATTTAGACGGCCTTTAATGTCGTATGATTGGAATTTGTCTTTAATGTCGATGCCGTAAATTTCTTCGACATCTTCTGGCGTCAGATACAATTCATGCGCAATCCAGTTAGCACCAATAAACCCGCGCAGCTGTCGGCACATTGGGTCAATAATAATGCTGTTAGATTCTGGAAAATCAAACACCAGACCTTCTCGCACAATCATCATTGGCTCATCAGTCAATGACTGCAATGACAAGATTAAATCTTCAATCTGTGGGTCATCTTCTTTTATTTCGCCTTTGGCTGCACCTGTTGCAATACGAGTGATGTAGTCAATCTGCGCCTGCACATCATGTATCTGTGCAGCCACCTCTGGCATCCTGTCCATTTCCCGCTGGAAGCCAATCTTTACAAAGCCTACACCGGTTGTTACCACACGCCGCACCAGCCCTTTCATTTGCGCCTTAAAGGACGGAGTTTGCTCATTCATAAAGTAGTCAAACAGCTGTTCTAATGTTTTTGCTACATTATCCAGCATTTTGCGGTGGTTTTGGCCGTTTGTATAATCGTTGATAATAGCCTGAGCCTCGAATGGTACGGGCAGCCCAGATTGCGCAGATGTCTGTGACGCCTGATAAGCCATCTGCAAGGTCATTTCATCACCATCCCAAACAGAATAATCCATGCGATCTCTGCGCGATGCTACTGCTCTTGGGTTTTTCGCATACAATGCAGCCGTGCGCTGCTGAACATGACGCTGTAATATGTTGGCTACATAGTTGCTGTCGCTCCACTCTCGATCGTCATAACCATTGAGCGCAGCGTCCATATCTTTGCTCATCTGCTTGTAGGCTTTTTCGTGAAACTTTTTTGCAGACTTAATGTTTGCAGAAATTTCAGAAACAAGGCGTTTTCTGCGCTCTGGCGCTTCTGGCTTTTCTTCTTCAACAACCGTTACGGCCATATAATTTTCGTTTTCCATCACCAGCCACCTGTCGTGTTGTGTATTCTGTCGTGCTTCTTGCGCATTTCAGAGTCCCATTTAACCCATGCAAAAGTTCCCACTTCTGGAATTTTTGTATTATTGACAGGCGCACCACCTGGGGATGACAGCCTGTCCAATCCCATTCCAACCCATGCTATTGTATCAACAAAATCGTCGTGACGGGAGTTAGGGAACTTTAATAATTCATCGACTGCTTTTTGCGTCCAGTGTGAGGTTTTTGGCAGCTTTACCTTTTTCATGGCCATGCGGCCCAAAATAGACTGCGCTCTTTGCACCTTATTCTGCACTGGCGTCACTTCCTCGATGCGGCAATAGGTTTTTTCTTCTGCCATGCGTTTGCGCAAAAATGGCCCAATAGCCTTACTGATGTGACCTTTTTCAGCCCACCAAATAAGTGGTTTGTGTTTTTGTATGAGGCTTAACATCGCCGTTACAACCTTGTCTGTCGGCTGCTTCTCCCACCAGCAATCAAGCAAATATATGTCGTCATTTTCATCGACGCCCACAACAAGCAGGCAAGTGGCGTCATTTCTTGTTTTATCCACGCCAACCGCATGATCTGATGCCGCATAAATGCGTAGGTCTTTTGGCAAATCTTTGCGGTCGTAGAAGCTAAGATTGGCTCTGTTAAACAGATCGCCATCCTCTGGTGTTGGCCGCTGCTGATAAAGAGCGGTAAAACCTCTGCTATCCAAACGCCGCTGGGCAGTCATAAAATCCATGTCAAAACGCTCCGGCCACAATAGTTCACCAACCTTGCGCCCTAGCGGGTCATCGTCCTCTGCTAATGCCGGTAGATTTATAATCTTCCACTTTGCAGCTTCTTCTTCTGTGTAGTGCGGATTTGTTGGGTCAGTAAGCCTGCCAATCAAATCATCTTCGTGCCATCTGGTCTGCACAATAACAATGCTGGCCGTAGCTGTCATAAGGCGGGTCATCAGCACTTGTGTAAACCATGTCCATAGCTGCTCTCTAAGCGTCGGTGAGCCAGCTTCGAGGCTGTCTTTGATGGGATCGTCAAGAATAACAAAGTCGCCGCCACGGCCTGTTATAGAGCCACCACGGCCAACAAATACCGACATACCGCCAGAGCCTGTCTGTATTCTGGACTTCGATGCGCCACCTTGGCGCAGCGTATGACGGGGAAACACATGCTTGTATTGAGGTGATGTCATAATCGCACGGCAATCTGCACCAAAATCCTTGGCAAAATCTTCGTTGTATGTAGCAAAAATGACGCTGCGATAAGGGTCTTTGCCTACCAACCAAGGGATAAATCGGCGTGATATAAGTTCTGATTTGCCGTGTCTTGGCGGCATACACACAATAAGACGCGGAATATGGCCTTTCTCTACCTTTTCTAGCACCTTTGCCAATGCTCGATGATGCTTTGCGTCCTTAAACAACGACAATTCCACGTTATCGTAGTCATCTGGGTCAGGCATTGTCAGTTTTGTAAATTTTAAGAAGTCGTCACGCGCCTCGATGGCAACCTTCTGCCTCTTTGCAGCCGATATGCGCTTATCTAGGTCATTAATTTGCTTTGCGGCGCCCATTAGACCGGAACCTCACTCTTTAAAAACTCAATGTTTTCCATTTCTATAGCAGTATCAGTTGTATGCTTATTTCTGCTTAACCAACCTTTGCCGAACGTGTCAAACGTGTCTAACTCGCGGTAAAAAGCCTCACGCTCTAGCCCCATAGCCGTAATAATGTCTTGCGGCTCCATCTTTTCGACCGCCACCAACGTCTTTGGCCCAATACCGCCATCAACAGTAGCGCCAACAACCCTTTGCAGTATCTTGCCTGCTCTGCCGCTGCCTGAGTTCACAGCAATATCGAACACTTGGAGGTCAACGCCGGTAGGCAAGTCCTCACATTTGCAGCGCATCCAGTAGTTTTCGTAGTAAATCGGCTTCACATCATCATATTTAAGACCGCGCATAGTCTCCTCATCTGCATCAGTCTTATAAAACTCGTCATATACCCGCTTGGTCAGGCCAAGATTGGTCATCCCGCCTGGGTCAGACGGATGATTTACATAGCCACCCTCTGACTTCAGCATGATTTTTAGACAATAGTCGAAATTGTTTGCCATTATTTTTTACTGTCCGTTTTCTTGGTCTTGTCGTAGCTTCTCATTCCAGATATTCCGAGCATCCCAAACATTAGAGGCATCATTACAGACATATCAGCCTGTGGTATATCGACGCCAAAACCCATTGCTACTGGCGAAACTAAGTAGTTGATGCCAAGGGATAGGCCGCATATCCATCCAATTAACGGTCGCCAGGATGACTGAAACCAGTTGCCTTGTGCGTCAGCTTTCAAAACCTCGATCTGCGCAAGTGCCAGTTCCTGCGCGTGTTTTTCTGACATTGTTGCCAGTTCATGCGCAATCCGTGCCTTTTCATCGGCATCAGGGATAAACTTATCGAGTAGCTTAGTAGCTGGGCCAATTAGCGCTTGGATCATCGTGACAAAACTCCTTTTGGCATCACCCTGCAAGTCCATCCCACGGGCTTGTACCCAGGCATATATTTATGCACCCTTTCAGCAAGCACCAATGCGTGACTTTGGCACGATTGCTCAGTGTCCTGCCAAGTCTGACTTTCTAGCTGCTTGCAGAAAGTGCCTGTCATGTTTGAAGTTCCGATTACACATGCCATTATCAGAGCCTGGTACATTATTTTGGCTTTCTCTCAGCGTAAGCGTTTGCCCCAAAATAAGCGGCGACCAAAGCAGAATTGGCAACAAAATAGGTGGGCGCAATGTCGGTAATCATCGTTGCCGCATTGTCATAGCCCAGCATGGCTGTAATCAATATGGCAGCTGGGTAATTAAGTGTTCCAAAAAGCGCAAACCAAGTCATCCACCGCATTGAGTCACGCCTCGCGTCTGCATCTTCTAACTCACGCCTTTTAAACTCCAAGGCCATGGTAATTTCGTCATCGCACAACGTATCATCGTTATTTGTGTCAAGATGCTGATATGCGCTGTCTTTTTGCAATTTCTTCTGGGTCATAGGTTAATTGGCTCCTCTCGACCCTCTGCCATTGCCACAAACAAAAAGGCAAACAGCGCTATCGTAATCGCAATGACCGCGCCAACGATCGCTGCATTTTTAAGCGCCTCGTTAAATTCCGCAGCCTTACGAGCCGCTTCACGCTTTTGCGCGGCGATCTGCTCCTTTTGTTTTTTAACAGCTTCTGCATGGTGGTTTAAAATTTCCTGCCATGTGGACGGCTGGTTTGCTGGCTTTGGCCACCTTAAATTAATTAATGTAGAAATCTGTTGCAGTTCAAATTCGAGGTCTTTGGCGGCCAATACAGCGTCGATCGAACTAGTCAGCTTAATATCCACCCCCACTGATGCTTGCTTGTTTCTTTCCTCGTTTATTTTTTGCCTTGCCGCGAAAATTGTAGACAGTTGATCGGAAAGTTGGCTGACACTTTCAACATCGTTGACACGTTCTTTAACGAATTTTATTGCACTTGACGCCGCCTGGACGGCCATCAGCGCGGTCGAGATCGGTTCCATTAGCTTCTCACAATCATGCTAATGAGCAGCACAATCGTCGTGCCAGCTGTACCGATCATTATATGCTCGATCCTCTTTATCCTGTTTATAGTTTCGACCCACCTCTCATCTGTCACGGCGATATGCTTTTCAAGCTCAACATGGATTGATTGCAAGGTTGGTTTAGCCATCAGCCAGCGATTTCCATGATTTCTATGTGACTGAAATTCACGTTTTCATGTAGTTCGTTGACTGCTATTGCATGTGGGCCAGAGGTGTCATAAGACCGAAATTGCACTTTGATGGTTTTTGATGCTGTGGAAGTATTTGTATAAAACCAACAGGGCGAAGTTGTTTGTCTCTCTGAGTTACTAAAAGATGAATTTTGTACGTCTACATCAAAGAACATATAGTGATTAGTTGGGTCGCCTAACGACACGTTATCAACTACACATCTAAAAGAACCTTCACCACTTATGTGAAACACTGCTGAAATTCTCAACACGCTATTGGAACTTTTTGGAGTATAGTTGATAGTTGCAGTGTCAGTAAAAGTTGCAGTTCCCTGTAGGTCGTTTTTGGTTGTGTAATAAGATTTTGCATGTCCAATTACAGACCCACTCGGGAGACTGCTTGATTGTAATCGTATTAATCCCATGTCAGTCCCCCTTTATCCTAAAAAGTCCATCGTGAAGTGATCTAGTCTAACCGTCATATTGTTGTTATCGTACTCCCGTAGGTAGAGACTGATATCCTGACCAGCATTGCAATTTACTATACTACTTGCAGTTAGATTGTTGTGAGATACACCGCTAACGTATGGGAAAGCAAAATGATTAAACTGATTTTGTGTGTCTAAAACCCCATCTTTGTACAAAACAAAAGATACTGCTCGTCTAGCGGCAGAATTGTTTAATGAAATGGCAACGCTCCAGCGGTATGTGCCAGTCATCGGCACAGTGACTTCATTGTTTGCGAGAGTAAAACCACCGCTTTGTGCATAAGTATCGTCAAGTGTGAGTTTTACGAGTGTTCCAACGGAACCAAGACTAGCAGCGGCACCGCTATTATAAAAGTGACCATAAACAGGTGTGCCTAGTGACACACGCCCACTTGCATCAATCGACA
>VMHT01060428.1_pt1 | contig 41620 bp, 41 predicted proteins | sample 4693611 | NCBI WGS metagenome assembly VMHT01 (sample SAMN12280063, study PRJNA550983) | marine metagenome | isolation source: seawater sampled from same location over 5 years 0.02-0.2 micron viral filtrate | place: USA: collected off the coast of southern California halfway between the port... ...
GCTTATAACGCATAAAACAAATAAAATGGGATACGGTAATAAATCAGTAAGTGGAGTACATCCAATACTAAAACACATGAATAAATTAGGAGGTAATCCTGAAATTAAATATGATCCAATCGCACATGATGAAAAAGGCATGGGTAGAGGTGGAAAACTAGGTACGGCTAAATATGGTCATAAAAGTGAAGGTATGCCTAAGCATGGATATCATGACAAAGGAATGCCTAAGTATGGTAAAAAAGGCGAAGGTATGGCTATGCATAATGGTTATCCTCACAAAAAAGCTAAATATGCAGGAGAAGGAAAAGGCGGTCAAGATGTAAACGTTGATTCTAGAGGTGTTGTAGCTTTATCAGCCAAAAGATAAATAATGTTTAAATTATTACTAGGCCTTTTAGGTAAAGGTAACGGAAATAAATCTGTTGCTGGCGGTTTGGCTTGGGAAATAAGAGAAGCAATAAAAGGTAAGGAATTAGATCCTGAAAAATTAATAGAATTACAGACTAAGATAAATGCAGTAGAAGCCCAGCATAGAACATTGTTTGTTGCTGGATGGAGACCATTTATTGGGTGGATATGCGGCGTAGCACTAGCATATAATTTTGTTGTAAGAGACTTGATTATATGGTTAACACCTACTTTCGAAACTCCACCCGCCTTACAAATGGATCACTTAATGACAGTACTTTTAGGTATGTTAGGATTAGGTGGTCTTAGAACTTATGAAAAAATAAAAGATAAAGTAAAATAAAAAATAATTATGTATCAAAAAAGTCAAGACGATGTTTTTACTGATGCAGTTGATGTTACATTATCAGCTACATTACGAGCACCAGGCGCATCAGCTGCAGGTATACCATCTGGTCAATTTACAGATACCACAGCTAATATAGCTGCAACAGCTCAAAAAGTTATTGCTTTTGCTTCAGGTGGAACTTTTTTAGGTTCTGCTATACCTAGTACTAGAGGTACTGGTGGCGCTCCATTATTAACAGACACAGGATCACAGATGACAAGAACTGGTGCATCTTATGAAATAGAAACTGATGGTACAGGAGCAATTACAAATGTAAGAGTAGTACAAACAAGACCTGCTGGGGCCACAAGTGCTCCAACAAATCCAGGGGCTGGACCTAACTTAGGTGCTAACACACAGACTATAGTCTTTGATGCAACATCACTTAACAATGCTTTTGGTCAAACTAATATTACAGGTAGTTTATCTATAGCTTTAGCTGGGACTGATTTACAACCACCAACTAGTGGTACTGATGCTGGTACTGATGGTGTTTATGAAGCTGATCCTCAATCAAATGGTAGTTTTGGATTATATGTAGGTGGAACTGGCGATATTAAATTAGAATTAGTTGGTGCGCTTACAAGCCAAACAGTTACTATTAAAAGTATTCCTGCTGGAACAATACTTCCTTTACAAGCTAGAAAAATTTTAATTGGTGATGCTGCAACTACTGCTACTGAAATATTAGCATTATATTAATAAATTAAATTTAAATTAAATCAAATGAAAAAAGTAGAATTAAAAGCCGAGGAGGCTAAAACACAAATTACTGAAGAACAATTATCTAAAATACAGAAACAGCAAGAAATTTTAGCTGGTCTATTAAGAGATATAGGTTTTTTAGAAGGACAAAAACATGGTTTATGTCATAAGTATGCTGGAGCAGTTCAGGATATGGATGATTTTAAACTAGAGCTTGAAAAAGAATATGGTGCTGTTAATATTAACTTAGAAGATGGTACTTATACACCTATAGAAGAAAAAAGTGAGTAGTGTAATAAGAAAAATCAGCATAGGAGCTGATTATAAAAATGACGCTATGCACTATGCTATAGGACAGCAAGTGTATGGCGGTCATACTATATCTCATATATTATATAATGAAGAAGAGTTTTCTTATAATATATTTATTAAAAAAGGAGACGAGGTATTACCTTGGAAAAAATTTAATTCCAATATGGCTATATCGGTTGAATATGATTTAGAATACTAATGAACAGTGTTTATGATTTTATTATAAAACCATTAGGTGAAAGATATAATAATAAAGTAAATATTGATAATAAAGAATTAATAATTAATTCTAGTATTTCAGATCATAAATTTGTTAATAGGCTTGCCAAAGTAGTTAGTATCCCATTGGCTATAAAAACAAATATTAAAATAAACGATATAGTTATTGTACATCATAATTTATTTAGAAGATACTATAACATGAAAGGAAAATCTGTTAATGGTTCTAAATATTTTAAAGATGATTTATACTTTGCATCAGAGTCACAAATATATTTATATAATAATGGTATTTGGAATACAAATAAAGATTTTTGTTTTATAAAACCATTACAAGAAAATAATGAGTTTAGTGTTGAAAAAGTAAAAAAGAATGTTGGTATACTAAAGTATGGTAATAGTTCATTAGAAGTGCTAGGAATAACTACAGGTGATGTTGTTGGGTTTAAATCTAACAGAGAATTTGAGTTTGTTGTTGATAAGCAACTTTTATATTGTATGGAATCAAATGATATTTTAATTAAGTATGAACACGAAAAAAACCAAAGAGAGTATAATCCAAGCTGGGCAGAGAGCGGTAGAAGAATTAATTAAAGTAGCTAAAGAAGCAATAGTTGATTCTGATGATGATATCTCTGCGGACAGATTAAAAAATGCAGCTGCTACAAAAAAACTAGCTATATTTGATGCTTTTGAAATACTTAACCGTATTGAAGAAGAGGAAAATATGTTAAAAGAAACTAGTAAAAAAGATAAAGGAGCAAGCTTTAAAGGTTTTGCAGAAAATAGATCTAGATAATGTATAAGCAAACTCTTTATAAAATTTTACCTAATCATATAAAATCTAAAATACTTAAAAAAAATAATAGATATAAAAAATGGGAAGCAGGTTATAATGAAGAACATGATGTTGTTATTATTAGTAAGAGTGGTAAGATTGGTGAAATATATGAAATACAAGGTCTTAAAATTGCACTTCCATTAGTAGAAGATGCTTATAAAAGATCAGATAAAAAAGAAGAACAGTATTGGGAGGTAAAAGAATATCCTAAACAATTAGATAAAATTAAAACTGTATTTGATTGGAATAATTATCCTGCTCAATTTAAAGATAAATGGTATGACTATATTGATGAAGAGTTTAAAAGACGTGAAGAAGGGTTTTGGTTCTATAACAAAGGTATTCCTAGTTATGTTACTGGTTCTCATTACATGTACTTGCAGTGGACTAAAATTGATGTCGGACACCCAGAGTTTCGCGAATCCAATAGAATTTTCTTCATTTTCTGGGAGGCCTGTAAGCTGGATGAGCGCTCATATGGACTGTGCTATCTCAAGAATAGACGATCCGGTTTTTCTTTCATGGCATCTTCAGAGCTTGTACACCAGGCCACTATATCATCAGATTCCAGATATGGTATTTTATCGAAGAGTGGAGCTGATGCGAAGAAGATGTTTACAGACAAGGTTGTACCAATATCCGTTAATTACCCCTTTTTTTTTAGACCAATACAGGACGGTATGGACAGGCCCAAAACGGAACTTGCCTACAGAGTACCGGCGTCCAAACTTACCCGTAAGAAACTCGATCAGAACGAACGTGCCGAGGAACTCGTCGGGCTTGATACCACGATCGATTGGAAGAACACCGGGGACAACTCGTACGATGGGGAGAAGCTCAAACTTCTCGCCCACGACGAATCGGGCAAATGGGAGAGGCCGGACAACATCCTCAATAACTGGAGGGTTACAAAAACAACATTAAGATTAGGTAGTAGAATAATAGGTAGATGTATGATGGGTTCAACATCCAATGCATTAGATAAAGGAGGTACTAATTTTAAAAAACTATATGATGCGTCAGACGTTACAAAAAGAAACAGAAATGGACAGACTAATTCAGGACTATATAGTTTGTTCATACCTATGGAGTGGAATTACGAGGGATACATCAATACTTATGGATTTCCTGTATTCGAAACTCCGAAAAAAGCGGTTAGAAGTATCGATGGCGGAGAAATTAAAATCGGTGTCATCTCACATTGGGAAAACGAAGTAGAAGGTTTAAAAAATGACCAAGACGGTTTAAATGAATTTTATCGTCAGTTTCCAAGAACTGAAAAACACGCTTTTAGAGATGAAGCAAAACAATCTTTATTTAATCTAACTAAGATTTATGAACAAATAGATTATAATGAAGATTTAAGAAATACAAACATCCTTACAAAAGGAAGTTTTCAATGGGAAAATGGTGTAAAAGATACAAGAGTTATTTTTTTTCCAAACAACAACGGCAGGTTTTTAGTATCTTGGATACCACCTGTTAATTTACAAAATAAATATATAATTAAAAATGGTATTAGGTATCCTGGAAATGATCATACTGGTGCTTTTGGCTGCGATAGTTATGATATCTCTGGAACCGTAGATGGTAGAGGATCTAAAGGAGCTTTGCACGGTTTAACTAAATTTTCTATGGAGGATGTTCCTCCAAATAGTTTTTTCTTAGAATACATAGCTAGACCGCAAACAGCTGAAATATTTTTTGAAGATGTTTTAATGGCTATATCATTTTATGGCATGCCACTACTTGCAGAAAATAACAAACCAAGATTATTATATTATTTAAAAAGAAGAGGTTACAGAGGTTATTCTATGAATAGACCAGATAAAGTTTATAATAAATTATCTGTTACAGAAAGAGAAATAGGTGGAATACCTAATACAAGTGAAGATATTAAACAAGCTCACGCTGCTGCTATTGAAGATTATATTGAAAACTTTGTTGGTTTAATTACTAAAGGTTATGGAGATATGTATTTTCAAAATACATTAGATGACTGGGCAAAGTTTAACATAAACAATAGAACTAAGCACGATGCTTCAATAAGTTCTGGTTTAGCTATAATGGCTTGTAATAAAAATAGATACACACCTCATGCTAAAAGAAATATATCATCAGTTCCTTTAAAGTTTAAGTCGTATGATAACAAAGGATATAATTCAAAAATAATCACATAAATGATTAACATAAACTATAACAGCAGCTTTCCAGATCAGGTAGTACCTGAAGCAGAGAAAAGATCTTTAGAATATGGATTAGCTGTTGCACAGGCAATAGAACATGAATGGTTTCGAAACACAAGTGGACAAAATAGATTTATTAATAATTATCAAAATTTTAATAGATTAAAATTATACGCAAGAGGTGAACAACCAGTTCAAAAATATAAAGATGAATTAGCTATTAATGGTGATTTATCTTATTTAAATTTAGACTGGAAACCAGTACCTATATTATCTAAGTTTGTAGATATAGTTGTTAATGGTATGACTGATAAAGGTTATGAAATAAAATCTTATGCTACGGATCCTTTTGCAGTAAAACAAAGAACTAATTTTGCTACAAACGCTTTAAGTGATATATATAATCAAGAAATAATACAACAACTACAAACACAGTTAGGCCCTCAACCTGCTTTAGCTGCTTCTGCTTCTCCTGAAACATTACCAGCTAGTGAAGATGAATTAGATCTTTATATGCAATTAAATTATAAACAAAGCATTGAAATAGCAGAAGAAGAAGTAATAAACAATGTTTTAGATTATAATAAATATGATGAAACAAAAAAAAGATTAGCTTATGATCTTACTGTTTTAGGTATAAGTTGTGTTAAAACTAATTTTAATTTATCTGAAGGTATAACTGTAGATTATGTAGACCCAGCTAGTATTTGTTATTCATATACAACTGATCCTAATTTTGAAGATCTTTATTATGTAGGGGAAGTAAAAAGTATGTCATTATCAGAAGTTAAAAGACAATTTCCTAGTTTAACCGATAAAGAATTAGAAGAAATACAAAAATTTCCAGGTAGAAACTCTTATACAAATACTTATTGGGGTCAGTCTACACAAGATCAAGTACAAATATTATATTTTGAATATAAAACATATCATGATCAAGTATTTAAAATAAAACAAACAGAAAACGGATTAGAAAAAACATTAGAAAAAGATGATACTTTTAATCCACCAGAAAGTGATAACTTTAAAAAAGCTTCAAGATCTATAGAAGTTTTATATACAGGCGCAAAAGTGCTAGGGCTAGGTAACAATATGCTTGAGTGGAAACTTAGTGAAAACATGACTCGACCTAATGCAGACACTACAAAAGTTAATATGAATTATGTTATTTCTGCTCCTCGTATGTATCAGGGTAGAATAGAATCTTTAGTAAGTAAAACAATAGGTTTTGCTGATATGATTCAATTAACTCATTTAAAATTACAACAAGTATTATCAAGAATGGTACCAGATGGTGTATATGTAGATGTTGATGGATTAGCAGAGGTTGATCTAGGTAATGGTACTAACTATAATCCATCTGAGGCTCTTAACATGTATTTTCAAACTGGTAGTATTGTTGGTAGATCATTAACACAAGATGGTGAATTAAATAGAGGTAAAGTACCTATTCAAGAATTACAGACTTCAAATGGTATGTCAAAAATATCAGCAATGATACAAACATATCAATACTACCTACAAATGATACGTGATGTAACCGGTTTAAATGAAGCAAGAGATGGTAGTACGCCTGATAAAAACGCTTTAGTTGGTTTACAAAAACTAGCAGCAGCAAATTCTAATACAGCAACAAAACATATATTACAATCATTAATGTATATAACAGTTAGAACTTGTGAAAATATAAGTTTAAGAACAGCTGATATGTTACAGTTTCCATTAACAAAAGCTTCTTTATTAAATAGTGTTAATACTTTTAATACTAATACTTTAGAAGAAATAGATAAACTTCATATACACGATTTTGGAATATTTTTAGAATTAGAACCTGATGAAGAAGAAAAAGCTCAACTTGAAAAAAGTATACAAATAGCATTACAAGCAGGTAATATTGGTTTAGAAGATGCTATAGATATAAGAGAAATTAGCAACATAAAACTTGCTAATCAAATGCTTAAATTAAAACAAACAGAAAAAGAAGAGAAAAAACGAATAGAACAATTACAAAATATACAAGCTCAAGCAAATGCAAATGCTCAGTCAGCTGAAAAAGCAGCTTTAGCTGATGTTCAAAAAGAACAAGCTATAGCTCAAACTAAAGTTCAAATAGAACAGGCTAAATCTCAATTTGAAATAGAAAGAATGGAACAAGAAGCTTTAATTAAAAAACAATTAATGGCTGAAGAGTTTGAATATCAAATGAAATTAGCAGAAATGCAAGCACAAGTGCAAAGACAAAAAGAACAATCAATAGAAGATCGTAAAGATGAAAGAGTAAAAATACAAGGTACACAACAAAGTGAACTTATAAACCAACGACAGAATGATTTATTACCTCAAAATTTTGAATCAGCAGGTAATGATAATTTAGATGGTTTTGGACTAGAGCAATTTGGTCCTAATTAAGAGTTATTATTAATTTTATATTATTATATTATGTCTAAACAAAAAGAAGTAAAAACAAAAGAAGAAGAAGTAAAAATTACTGCTACTGATACTACTCCTACTAAAAAAGAAGGAGAGTTTAAAATAAAAAGTGCAAAAAAAATAAAAAACTTAGGTGAAGAAAAAATACCTGATATTATTAAGGTAGATTTAAGTAAACCTAAAAAAGAAGAAAAAGATGCCGTTCAAACACAAAAGACAAATGATAGCGATGCTGTTGTCGAAAGTTCCGAAGACAGTAAAGACAGCGAAGGAGTGGTTAAAGAAGTACGGCCCACCGACGAAGGAGTAGAGTCTGATTCGCCTATACAAGAAATAACAGATGAAAACGATACACCTGACGAGGCAGGAGTGGATGGAAGCGTTGAAACTACCACTACCTCATCGAAACAAGAAGAAATACCACAGGAAGTTGAAACACAAAAACTCCCTGAAAATGTAGAAAAATTAGTAAAGTTTATGGAAGAAACTGGCGGAGACATACAAGACTACGCTAGATTAAACGCTGACTATACTAATGTAGATGAAACTACACTTTTACATGAATACTACAAACAATCTAAACCTCATTTAAATGCAGAAGAAAGAAACTTTATAATAGAAGATTCTTTTGCTATTGATGAAGAATTAGATGAAGCAAGAACTGTTCGTAAGAAAAAGCTTGCATATAAAGAAGAAGTTGCAAAAGCCAAAAACTATTTGGAGAAAATCAAGAGTAAATATTACGACGAGATCAAGTTGAGACCGGGCGTTACTCAAGAACAACAAAAAGCCACTGACTTTTTCAACCGCTACAATGAAGAACAACAAGTAAATAATGTTAAACACGACCGTTTTGTTACCAAAACTAAAGAATTATTAAACGATAATTTCAAAGGTTTTGATTTTAATTTAGGAGATAAAAAATTTAGATACGGTATTAAAGATCCTGGTAGTGTTGCAAATAACCAAAGTGATATTTCAAATTTTATAGGAAAGTTTCTTAATAAAGAAGGAGAAATAGCTAATGCTAAAGGTTATCATAAAGCATTATATGCTGCACAAAATGCAGATACTATTGCTAATCATTTTTATGAGCAAGGTAAAACCGATGCTATTAAAGATCAATTAGCAAAATCCAAAAACATAAGTACTGATGGTCCAAGGCAAACAGCTACGGGCGATGTATTTGTTAATGGTTTTAAAGTAAAAGCAATTAGTGGTGTTGATTCTTCAAGATTAAAAATAAAAAAGAAAACATTTAACTAAAAATAATAAATTATGTCTTTAATACCACAATTTGGTGCGATAGTACCTGCTCCTAATCAGCAGTTACTAGCATCAGCATATTTGGCATTTGATGGTGGAGCAAATGATTTTGCTCAACAATATTTGCCAGAGTTATACGAACAAGAAGTAGAGCGTTATGGAAACAGAACGTTATCTGGATTCTTGAGAATGGTAGGCGCTGAAATGCCTATGACATCAGACCAAGTAATTTGGTCAGAACAAAACAGATTACACATAGCATATGATAACTGTGTTAACGGCCAACAAGCTGCTAACCCAACCATTACTATCCCTGCTGCTACTGCTCCAGGCGTTACAAGAAACGTAATTAGCCCTGGTCAAACAATAGTAGTAATGGATAATTCTGGTAACGAAGCAAAATGTTATGTATCTGCAAGTAACACTGGAACAGGTGTTTTAACAGTAGAACCATATTTAACAGCTGGTCTTGGTGCCGCTGTAATGGGTGCAACTGTAAAAATATTTGTATACGGTTCAGAATTTCAAAAAGGTGCTTCTACAGTTAACGCTGGTGCTGGCGCTTTAGTTGATGCTCCTGCTGCTCAGCCACAGGTAACTATCACTCCTTCTTTTACTCAATTTTCTAACTCTCCTATCATTATAAGAAATGTTTATACAATAAACGGATCTGATATGGCTCAAATAGGTTGGGTTGAAGTTGCTACAGAAGATGGAACAACTGGTTACTTATGGTACTTAAAAGCGGAGTCTGAAACAAGATTACGTTTTGAAGACTACTTAGAAATGATATGTGTTGAAGGTGAGTTAACAGCTGCTGGTTCAGGTGTTTCTGCTCTTGGTACAGGTCTAGGTGGTACTCAAGGTTTATTCGCTGCTATCACAGCTAGAGGTAACGTAGAGATTGGTTTCTCTGGTGCTTCTGGTATAGATGACTTTGATGAGATTCTTAAAAACTTAGATACTCAAGGAGCTATAGAAGAAAACATGCTTTTCTTAAATAGATCTACTTCTCTAGAGTTTGATAACATGCTTTCAAATGTTTCTTACGGAGCACAAGGAGGTACAGCTTATGGCTTGTTTGAAAATTCTGAAGAAATGGCATTAAATCTTGGATTTAGTGGTTTCCGAAGAGGATCTTACGATTTTTATAAGACTGACTGGAAATACTTAAATGACGCTTCTACTAGAGGTGCTCAAACAGGTATCTCTTCAATTGAAGGTGTTTTAGTTCCTGCTGGAACTTCAACAGTTTATGACCAAATTCTAGGAACAAACATCAGACGACCATTCTTACACGTTAGATATAGAGCTTCTCAAACAGAAGACAGACGTATGAAGTCTTGGTTAACTGGTTCTGCAGGTGGTGCTTACACTTCAAATCTTGATGCTATGGAAGTAAACTTCCTATCTGAAAGATGTTTAGTTACACAAGCTGCTAACAACTTTGTTTTATTCCAAGGAATTTAATAAGTACTTTGTAAAGTTATGGGGCATTAATTTGCCCCAGCTTTACTATTATTAACTATTTAATTATATCATATTATGAAAACTAAAAAAACAACTCAAGATACATCTTGGGAAATAAAAGATAGAACATATCTTGTAAAAGGTACAAATCAACCATTAACTTTAAAAATACCTTCTCGTCATACAACACGTCATGCTTTATTATGGTACGACAATGAAAAAAATGAACAAAGAGAAATAAGATATGCTACAAATCAAAATTCACCGTTTAAAGATGAACAAAAAGGTGAAGCAACTTTAGGACACATTGTATTTAAAGATGGTGCTTTAACTGTAAGAAAAAAAGAACAGTCTTTACAAAAAATACTATCGCTTTATCATCCTTTACTAAATGTAAAATATAAAGAATTAGATACAATAGCAGATGCTAAAGATGAACTAGTAGACTTAGAAATGGAAATAGATGCTTTAAATATTGCTAGAAATATAGAGATTGATCAAGCTGAAGCTATTTTAAGAGTTGAAATGGGATCTAAGGTATCTGAGATGAGTTCTAAGGAAATAAAAAGAGATTTACTCATATTTGCTAAACAAGATGCTAAACTTTTCATAGATCTTGCTAAAGATGATAATGTACAGCTTAGAAATTTTGCTATAAAAGCAACTGAATCTGGTATTATACACTTAGCAGATGATCAAAGAACATTTAAATGGTCTTCAAACAATAAGAAACTAATGACTGTGCCTTTTGATGAACACCCTTATGCTGCTATGGCTGCGTTCTTTAAAACAGATGAAGGTTTAGAAATATATAAATCTATAGAGAAAAAACTCTCTTAACATGTAATACTAATAAGGGAGGTGTAAAAACCTCCTTTATTATAATAAAAATAACAAATGGCTATAAATGTAAACACTGTTTATCAAACCGTTTTACTTATATTAAACAAAGAGCAAAGAGGTTATATGACACCTACAGAGTTTAACAATATAGGTACTCAGGTTCAACTACAAATATTTGAAAAGTATTTTGAGGATATAAACCAACAAATACGTATACCTCAAACAGATACTGATTATGCTGATAGAGTAGAGAATATTGATGAAAAAATGGCTATTTTTAAAACTTACGGTAACGCTAGTTATGTTACTGGACCTCCTGCATACTGGACATTACCTACTATTGATATATATGGTAATAATGTAGAACCTACTTCGGATACGCCTTTTTATAGACTAGGTACAGTTACTTATAGAAACGAAGTATTAGTTCAAAGATTAGATAGAAATGATTTTTATACTATAAATAAATCTTTACTAACAAAACCAACAAAAACTTTTCCTGCATATTTATATGAGAATAATTATTTATATGTTTTACCTAATGACATAGTTACAGATGGGGATATACAAGTTGAATTTATTAAAAAACCTGCACCACCTATTTGGGGTTTTGATGTAGGTTCTTTAGGTCAATATGTATATAACAGCTCTCCTTTTGATCCATCTGCTTCTCCTACAGGATCTAGAAATTTTGAAATACATATATCAGAACAAACATCTTTGATAATAAAAATATTACTATATGCAGGTATTGTAATAAGAGATCCACAAATTGTTCAAGCTGCATCTCAACAAGTGCAGTCTGAAGAAATAAATGAAAAAAGCTAAATTATGGCAACACCTAATGGAGGATTAATAACAGAAACAAACGCACAATATTACGCAGGTACCCAAGTATTTGTTGCTACAAATAATCAAACAGTTTTTACTTCAACGTTTAATACTGATATTATATTTGGAGCTAGTGATCCAGCAAATGCTTTATATAATGATAATAATTTTAGATTATATACTAGTGCTAATGGATTATCTGGTACTTTTACAGAATATACAACTGCATATACTGTTGTTAATAATGTATTTACGTTACCAGCACAAGCTACTGGTACATATGTAGTTATACAATTATTAACTGCTAATGGTGGTGAATTTGGTAATGAAGATGCTTTAGGTAAAGTTGTTCAAGACAACTATGGTGAATATCAATATATAAAAGTAAATGAAATAGTTAACAATTTTTTAGTAGCATATGTTGGTGCTGGTAAATTAATATCAAATGTAAAAAGAACAGATGTTGTGTTTCATACTAAACGAGCTTTACAAGAATTTAGTTATGATACATTAAGAAGTATACATTCACAAGAGTTAACAATACCTCATAATTTAAGTGTTCCGCTTCCACAAGACTATGTTAACTATGTTAACGTTTCTTGGATAGATGATAAAGGAATAAAACACATTATATATCCAACAACACTTACATCAAATCCTTATACAAAACCAATACAAGATGCTGAAGGTATACCAACACAAACAAATCAAGGTCAAGATATTACTGGTACATCTATAACAGAAGAAAGATATGCTGCTATTGATAGTGCTTTATTACAAGAAATAAGAAACGATATAACAGGTAGATTAATATCTGATGGCTTATGGGGTATATATGGAAGTGGATTACTAGGTTATGGCCAACTATATGGTATGCAACCAGAAATATCTCAAATAAACGGATGGTTTACAATAAACAATAGAGATGGTAAGATGTCTTTTTCTAGTGATTTAAAAGATAAATTAATAATATTAGAATATATATCTGATGGTTTATCTTATGATCAAGAAATGAGAGTACCTAAACTAGCTGAAGAAGCTGTTTATGCTTATGTTATGCACGCTGTAATTGCTTCAAAAATAAATCAACCTGAATATATTGTACAAAGATTACGTAGAGAAAAAAGTGCTAAGTTAAGAAATGCAAAAATAAGATTATCTAACATTAAATCTAATGAGTTTGTTCAAATAATGAGGGGCAAATCCAAGTGGCTTAAAAACTAAATTAAATGGCAGAAGTTAAAAATTCTTTTATTAAGTCCAAAATGAATAAAGACCTGGATGCCAGGTTGTTACCAAATGGTGAATATCGTGAAGGAAATAATATACAGGTAAGTAAATCTGAAGGTGCCGACGTTGGAGCGTTAGAAAATGTTTTAGGTAACGTAGAGATAGCTGACTTTAAAGTTTTATCAGGTTGTAACTGTAATCTTACTGCTATTGGTATGTATACTGATAACTTATCTGATAATATATATGTGTTTTTAACTGATTACGATGAAACTCAAAACAATTATATAGTTCAAAACTTAAACTATTCTCCAACAGCAAACAACTATGTATTTCAACATAACGTGTCTAGTGGTCAATCTCTTATGCTTTTATCTGGAGCATTTTTAAATTTTTCTAAAAATAAACCTATATTAAATGTAAATTTATTAGAAGGTATACTTTTTTGGACAGATAATAGAAACCAACCTAGAAAAATAACTTTAAACAATGCTACAAGTAATGCAACTTCTTCAACAACTAATAGTTTTTATACTACAGAAGAACAAATCAGTGTAGCAACATATGCTCCATATCAACCTATTAATTTATATTATGAAAAAACAGCTGCTTATAATGTAAACGGTGGTCAAGGCGCTACTGATCCTACAACGCCTACTAGTTCTGCGGTTACAACTATTAGTATTCCTTCAAGTACTTTACAAGGAGTAAACCCTACAGATTTAATAGGTGCCGTTGTTACAGCATCTACAGGTATAGCTGCTGGTACAGTTATTGTAAGCTATGTTGCGCCTACATTAACTATTAGTGCACCAACAACAGGTATTATTCCTGTTAATACTACTATATTGTTTAATGCTAATACATTACCAGCAACAACTTATGGTAAATATGTAACTAGCATGTTAGATGCTACTGCACAAACAAATCCTGATGGTTCAGCTAATGCTAATTATAATGCTAGCTTTAATGGTGATCCAGATTTTTTAGAAGATAAATTTGTAAGATTTAGTTATAGATTTAAATATATAGATAATACATATTCTTTAATGGCGCCTTTTACTCAAGCCGCTTTTATACCTAAACAAGATGGTTATTTTTTAGGTACTGCAAATCCTGTTTTAGCTGGAAACACTAAAGACGAACAAAACGCCTATAGAAGCACTGTTGTTGATTTTATGGCTAATAAAGTTAATAACATTTTTCTTCAAATACCTACACCACCATCAGAAACAAACGGTCAACCAGCTGCTTTTGGTATATTAGGAAAAGACTTAGCATCAACATTTCATGTGTCTGAAATAGAAATATTATATAAAGAGTCTGATTCTTTAGCTGTTAAAGTTGTAGATACAATACAAGCGTCTGAATTTACAGGTTTAAGTACTGTTGATGGTGTTAATACTGATACTATTGTATATGACTATCAAAGTACAAAGCCTTTTAAAACATTGCCTGATTCTGAATTAGTAAGAGTTTATGATAAAATTCCTGTAAGAGCTCAAGGTCAAGAAATAATAGGTAATAGACTTGTTTATAGTAACTTTCAAAACAAACACACACCACCAGCATCTATAAATTATAATGCTACTGCGTCTCAAAAATACACAGATTTTTCTATACCTATAACTAGTAATGAGTTTTCTCCATCACTTTCTACTACTTCGTCAGTAGAATATCCAATGCATACTTTAAAACAAAATAGAAATTATCAAATAGGTGTTATATTATCTGATAAATATGGTAGATCATCTACTACAATACTTTCATCTGCTACATCTCAACAAGAAGATGCTGATGGTTTAAAACTTTCTGGTGATACTATATATTTTCCTTACAATGTTGTTGATATAACTGGCTCTACTAATAATATAAACTCTTGGGTAGGTGATTCTATAAAAGTTTTATTTAATCAACCATTACCAGTAAGTAGACCTAATTTACAGTCTTTAGTACCAGGTGTATATAACGGTGATCCTACTAGTTCTGATTATAATCCACTTGGTTGGTATTCATATAAAATTGTAGTTAAACAACAAGAACAAGAATATTATAATGTTTATTTACCTGGTATATTAAATCCTTATCCTAAAGATATAAGCGTAACTGAAGACCCTCAAAATACTATTAACACAATTGTTTTATTAAACGACAATATAAATAAAGTACCACGAGACTTAACAGAAGTAGGACCAGAACAACAACAGTTTAGAAGCGCTGTAGAACTATATGGTAGAGTTTCTCCTGACGCTGCGGTAGGTGGGCCAACTTTTAATCAACAATATAATCCTTCATCTGCTAGTAATGTTATACCTAGCGTTAGTACAGTTGCTACTATTGGTAAACAAAATGATTTATTTGATAATACTACTAGTGTAGTGTTTAGTGAAATATATCAATCAATATCAAATCCAGAAATAGCTAGATTATCACAAGATGAAGCCTTGCCAATAGGTTCTTTACCTGTAGGCACACAAGGAGCAGCATATAATCTTTTATTAGGTATTTATGAAACTAAACCTTTTGATTCTTTATTAGATATTTATTATGAAACATCATCAACAGGTACTGTTCATCAATTAAACACAGCTATATTAGGTGGTAATTCAGCTGCTTCAGGTGTAACAAATACCACAGACGCTTCTACTGATGATTGGGTTTTTAATTTATATGAAAATATACAACAAGGTCAATCACCTAATCAATCGTTTACAGGATCATACACTACAGTTACTTCGCTACCTGATCAACCTTTTTATCCATATAAAACAAATGCGGCTGGTACAAGGTCTATTATAAGTAATAGTAATATAAAAGGAGCTATTACATTAGCTCAATACACGGCTAATGGTGGTTTTGTAGCACAAGATGGTTTTAGTGTAACTAGATCAGATGGTGTAGATGTATCTAATAAATTTACATTGATAAAAAATACTGATTCTCAACCATTTAAGTATTTTATTTTAATAAATAATAATGAAAACTTTACATATGGTCCTGATTCATTTAATATAGATACTTACGAGTTTTTATTTGAAGAAGTAACTGATGTAGATACAAATATAATAACGCCAGTTACAGCTACAGGTAAATTAAGAAATATAAAACCAACTATTACAAACTGTACAACTGATGATTTAAATCCTACCCCTGGTCAAACTATTATTAAACAATTTTTAGGAGTAAATGGTAGTCCAGTTGATCAACAACTAGGTTTATCTTGGCATGTATTAAATCAAAACCCTTCAGTAGATCTTGAAAATGGTGTACCTTTGATAGAAATAAATCAAGATGGTGAACTATTAAATAATACTGATTTGTTTCCTACAGGAATAAGTTTAACTGTTCAATTAAGAGATAGTGGGTATATACAAAACGCTTCTGAAACTTACAATGGTGTTGCATATGTTGATTGTCCTGTAACAATAAATGCTGGTGCTGGATTTACAGCAGAACCACTTAATGAAAATTTTGGTAATTTTGAAAATTTATTAATTAATGCTGGCGCTGAATCGTCTACATTTATATGGGCAAAAGAAGCCGATATATTAAACGCTTATCAAGCTGCACCTTTACTTCAAAAAGATGGTGCTAATCCAGCCGAAATACCAGTAAATCCAAGAGAAAATATTACTATTAATACTGGTGTAAATAGTCCTCCTAACTATTGGCCTGGTACTGGTTTAAATAGAGTACAAACATCTCAAACAGAGGGTAGTGAAACATGGTATTGGTGGAACACAATAAGAACTAATAAGATATCTCTTACTACCGCCACATCACAAGGTGGTATACAGCTTAATCTTGGTGATAATAATGGGTCTAATGGAGTTGTTACGACTGCTAGACAGGTATCTACAGATTCTAGGTTAAATCAAAATTTTAATCCTGCAACGACTAATAGTGGGTTAGATACTTTAAACACAGGAACTGCTTTTATAGGTATAGATTATGCTTTAAGTGATTATCAAGGAACAGATGATCAACCTTCTGTTATTTGGCCTACTTATTTACAATATAGAGCATCTTCAGCGGATGATTTTACTACTGCTACAGATATAGAAGGAAGACCAATACAGTTTGGTGGAACACAAGAAGGCGGAATATTAGTTAATGGTAGATTTACGAATGATGGTTCAAGTGCCCAATATATGGGTGATGGTATTATTTTTGATAATACTGAATCTCAAGTTGGTACATCTAGTTCTAGTACAAACACAGAAGAAGCTTGGGTTAAAGATTCTTCAGAAACTAGATATGTAAGTAATACGGCTCCTGGAACTACTAATCATATATCTTCTAGAACAAACTATGGTGTTATAGGTAGAAGAGTATTTGCGGTTGGAAAAAATCAAGCATATAGATTAGGAGGAGGTGTTGAAAATCCTGATGCTCCTGATGCTTTTGGAGAGTACAGATTAGTAGTTAGATATCCTTACGGTAGTAACACTGCTGGTAATGTAAATCCTGCGTTAACAGTAAATAATATACCATCAGGCGCCGTGTATGGAACTGATACAAAATCTAAATCAAACCAACAAGTATATTTACGTTATGGTGATTTTTATCAAGGTAAAAGTTTTAGATATAGAATTAGTCAAGGTTTTGATTCAAGAGAAGAAGCAGAATCTCAACTTACGTTTCCTCAAGTAGTTTTTGCTAAAGAAGCTTATATGAGATATGTATCACATTTTTATACTGATGCTAATTTAACTAATGTTTATTTACCTCATAATTCATCTACAAAATGGCATTCATATATAGGCGAAGATATTAATTATTTTGGTGATGACAATGCAAGTCCTAATGCTTCTGGTATATATCCAGGTCAACTTTTTGAAGATATAGGTATTCCTTCAAGTATGTATGGAATAACAAGAGGTAATAGAGGAGAAAACGATAGAAAATGGGTTGCACAATTTGATGCAGGTGGTAAAAAAATTGCTTATTATGCTAGTATAGCTGCTGGTGATGAACCTGCATATCCATGTGAATATAAAGGTACATTATGGACAGGACCACCAAATGGTACACAACAAGGAACAATGTCTATTACTCCTACACCTAGTAGCGCTAATATTGGTGACACATTAACACAAATATTTATAAACTTTAATAGTATTAGATTTAATCCTAATGCACCATCAGAGTCTCAAGCGTTTTTTACTAAATTAAGTGATGGATCAACCACATTTAGTGCTGATCAACCTATAAAACAAACTATAACTGAGCTATCTGTTATTAGTGGTTTTTATCCTTTTCCAGCCACTCTTTCTTTTACTTGCGCTTTTGGTACAACAACTGTTACTTATCAAGAGGTTAATGGTTATTATAGTGTTATTATTAAAGATATAGTATTAACTGGAGGTTCAGCGCAACATCAAGCATCATCAAACGCATATTGGACAGGTTTATAAGTAATTAGATTAATAAATGAGTAATAATAAATTATGGCAGCAACTATAGAAGTTAAATACTTTAACAGCTTTGTACTGAGAAAAACATTAGACTCTTCTGGAGCAGCCGCTTGGAATGGCTCTAAAGGAGATGGTACATATCCTGCTATATCACCTAATAACGCAAATGCTAAAAACTGGGCTATAGAAGAATCACGCATTAGAGGTGGTTATAATAACACTAGTACTGGTTATGGTGTAAAAGCTTATTTAGTAGAAGATAATCCACAAGGATCTGTTAGAATTAATTCTATGATATACTCTGGTATATTTAACTCTAGAACAGGTATAAATGATACTAATGTATTTTCCGTAGGTGATGATATAATTAAAAGTGTAGACCCTGCAAATGGCTCTATACAGAAGCTATATGCTGAAGATAACTATTTAAATATATTTCAAGAGAAAAAAGTAAGTAGAGCACCTATAGATAAAGATATAATATATTCAGCAGAAGGTAGTCCTACTATTACCGCAAGTACATCTGTTATAGGTAACATACAGGCTTATGTAGGTAATTATGGTATTAGTAGAAATCCTGAAAGCTTTGCTTCGTATGGTAATAGAAGATATTTTACTGACAAAGATAGAAATGCTGTAATGAGGTTATCACAAGATGGTCTTACAGAAATATCTAACTATGGTATGATTGATTTCTTTAGAGATCAGTTTGGTGCTATGGGTGAAGGTAAACTTACTGGCGGTTGGGATATATACAACAAACAATATGTATTATCAATACAACCTCAAGATACTAGCATTGCTTATAAAACATTATCTTTTGATGAATCAGTAAATGGTTGGACTAGTTTATATTCTTATAAACCTGGTTTAATGCTTAGTTTAAAAAATAAGTTTTATACTATGGGACCATCTGATACTACAGATACAGATACAGCTGGTTTATATCAACACTATATTACATCACAACCAAGATGTAATTTTTATGGTGTACAAAATAAAGCTAGTATAAATTTTGTATTTAACCCTAATGTAAGTTTATCAAAAGTATTTAAAACAATTAATTACGAGGGTAGTAATGGTTGGCAAGTAGATAGTTTTGTATCTGATCAAACAGGTATAGGTTATCCTAATATTGATTTTAGTAATTATGAAACAGTAAACACTGATGATTCGACGGTATCTATATATAGTTATAACGAAGGATCATTTGATAATTACGGTAACTTATTTATAAACCCTCAAAATAGTCCTATAACACAAAATACTACACCACTAATACCACCTGTAAATCATGCCGGTTTTACTAGAAAAGAAAATAAATATATGGCTAATCTTGTTAATAATAGTCCTGCAGCTCCAGGTGAAGTAGTATTTGGTGCTGATATGACTGGTATTAAAGGTTACTTTGCTACTGTCACTATATCTACTGATACTTTAACAGATCCAGGAGGTATGAAAGAACTGTTTGCGGCATCGTCAGATTATGTAGAATCAGCTTATTAATATTAAATGAAATTAAATATACGTAAAATTACAGAAAATGATTGGGATACTTTAGTTTCTTGGTGGGATGCGTGGCCTGAGTGGATTAATCCACCTAAAGGTTTTTTACCTGATAATGGAACAGGTGGTCTTATTATAGAAAAAAACAATAAACCAATAGTTGCAGGGTTTTTATACTTTACAAACTCTGAGGCTGTTTTATTAGAATGGATTGTATCAGATCCAAATTATAAAGAAAAAGATAGAAAAAATGCAATTGAAATGCTTATAAAAGGAGCAGAGATTTTTTGCAAAAATAATGGTAAAAATTATATGTTTTCTATAGGTAGAAATAAACATTTAATAAATACACATAAAAAATTAGGTTGGACAGTAGATGATAAATCATCATATGAAATAACAAAACAAATATAATATGGGAGTAGTAACAGCAATAGCAGCAGGTGCAGGGCTTATAGCTAGTGGTAGGGCATCAAAAAAAGCAGAAAGAGCAGCAAATAAAGCAGGGCGTAGGGCTCAGAAAGAAACCGATAGATTAAACGCTAAATTACAACAATTAGAAAGAAATAGACAAGAAGTTATTAATCCTTATGAAAGTGTAACAGATCTTTCTGGAATGATTAGTGATACTTCTAATTTATTATCTAATCCATATGCTAGTTTAGGTGTGTCTACTGCTGCGGCTGAAGTTCAAGCAGAAGAAGCTGATATAGCTTTAGCAAATACATTAGATTTATTAGCATCTACAGGTGCATCAGCAGGTGGTGCAACAGCTTTAGCACAGGCGGCTTTATCTAGTAAAAGAGGTATTTCTACTAGCATACAACAACAAGAAGCAGCTAACGCACAATTAAGGGCTCAAGGTGAATCTAATTTACAAGCAATGAAACAAGCTGAGGCTATTAGAGTTCAGGGTGCTAAATTAGGTGAAGCTAAAAGACAACAAGAAGTAGACGTTGCTGGAAAAGAATTTGTGTTTGGACAACAAGAACAAAGAGAAACTGCAGCTTTAAATAGAACAGCAGCTCAACTTCAAGGGGCTAAACAACGACAAGTTCAAGCTGATTCAGATAAAGTTGGTGTTTTAGGAGCTAGAGCAAGTAGCATAGGTAATATAACTGGTTCAGTTATAGGTGCAATTGGAGCTGGAGGAGGAGGATAAGCATAATATTAAAAAATAAATAAAAAATGGCAAAAGGATTTTCAGGAGGCACCAATTATGGTGTTGGTCAAGGTGCTTATTACGAAGGGCTTGACGCAAAAGTTGTAGACACTAGGTCGGGTGCTATGTGGCGTGACGCTATAACAAGTATTGGTGAAGCTACTAGTAATGTTATAGATAAACAGGCTGAAAATATTTCAAGGAAAAGAAAAAGAGCGCAAGAGTTAATGGATAGAACTATGAAATATACATTAGAAGAAACAGCTAGAGTATATGATAATCTTCAAAAACAAGGAGTAAACAATCCTAGTATATATGCTAATGTTGATAAATTATTACCTGATAGATTTACTTATTTTCGTCAAGCCGCTGACGCTGACACGCCTGAAGAACAAAAAGCAGCTTTAGATAACTTAGCTAAAACTACAAAACAATTAACTAGTTTATCTTCATTAATATCTCAAGGGACTGAATCTACTGATTTATTTAATAAAGATGTACAAAGCGGTAATTTATTAGGCCAAGGAACTCTTAATTTATCTGGAGAAAAAAATACTCAATGGGCTAAAATGATGAATATAAGAAGTGGCTATAATGAAGGAACAGAAGAGTGGGGAATTGATGAAGATGGAGAGTGGACAGTAACTTATAATGGCCCTGAACTTGATGGTCCTGTTACAGAAAAAGCAGCTTTGTTTTTTGGATATGATCCTGGAACTATACCCGAAGTAGATAAGTTTTTTACTGAACTTTATCAAGAAATAGGTGCTACAAATAAAAATAATGAACCTACTGATAAGTTTTTAAATACCAGAAACGTTTTACAAGCTACTAATGATAAGAATTTTAGTCAAGTAGCATATAATGTTAAAATGGGTGCTTTAGCTACTGCAACTGCATCACAAATAGGTGCTTATGCAAAGTCAATAGCACATAGTTTACCAGACGCAGAAGCTGTTTGGGATAATGTTTTACCTGAAAGTATAAAAAGAGAAGTTGCTAAAACATATGGTGTAGAAGATTATGAAGATTTAAAACCTGGATCAGGTAGTGGATATGGTCAATTAGATAAAATATCAGGTGAAATGCTTGTAAGAGCAACTCAACTTTATGGAGAAACACGTATGCCAAAACAACGATTAGGCGCTTTAGTTAAAAATGTTCAACCCCCAGCGGCATCTAAAGCAATGATTGATGAAATGAAAAGGACTCAAGACTGGCAAGTTTTTAAACAAGACTTTGATTTAAAAGCAAGCCAATTTGGTATTGGTGTAAATGAAGAAGGTGTTTATACGGGCGAAATAGATATTGATGCTGATAATTTTGCTGAAGCATTAAATACTATAGGTTTTAAAATTATTGGAGATAAAGAAAACAAAGGTACTGATAACAATTATTTTATAGGTCTTGAAGTAGAATCAGCTAATGGTAAAAAAGTAACAATAAGAGACGAAGAAAATGCGCAAGATTTTGTAGCTAAACTATTAAGATCTATGGGCGCAACATATGGTGAGGGTGCTGGACCAACTGGTGGATATCAATACAATAAAACAGCTAAAGATCTTTTATCTAAATATTCTAATTAAAATTATATAACATGGAAGAATTAGAAGTCATAGTTCAACGTATGATGGACGCTGGTGAACCAGAGGATAACATTAGAATGGTAATAGAGGAGTTTAATAAAGGTCAAGAGGTAAAGACATCGACCACAACTCCGGATGCGGTTGTGGAAGGAGTAGAGATAGCATCCCCCGCTCCTTCAAAATCTTTGGATACGAGTTCAGTTTCACAAAGATTACAAGATAATCCAGATGATGTTTCTGCTGTAATAACTTCTTTAAAAAATGCTTGGAATAAATCTAAAATGGAAGCTTCTAGGCTTGGTGAATTTTGGCAGTTAGGAGATAGTGATAATGAAACCACAGATATAGCATCATCTATGCTCGCTAATGCTATATTTGGTTCTGATGAAATTGAAGAATATATTAAAAAATATGGTAAAGATAGTTTTGTTGCTGCGGGTTTAGGAAAAGAAGAATTATTAGAAAGTATAAAAGGAAGAAAAAAACAAAAACAAGAAGATTCTTTAGATACTGAAACTTTAGAAGTTATAGAAAGTTTTAAAAATGGAGATATAATAAAAGGAGTAGGTGCTGTAGGGAGTGCTATTGTAGGAGCGTTAGGTTCAGCTGCTTATGGTATTGGAACGCTTGGCGCTGGATATTTTATGGACTTCGCGGCTGATAATTTTATAGAATTTAATGAAGGTCTTGCAAAACGAAAAGGTGTTTCTTTAGAAGAATTAATATTAAATGATGAAGCTAATACTGTTACACCAACTAGTGTTGCTTATTTTCAAGCTTTAGCAGAAACTTTTGGTCTAGTTAAAACTGTAAAAGCTTCTGGTGTTGGTAGAAATTTAAGTAAATATATTGCTGGAAAAGCAATGAAAAGTGCTACTGGAAAAGCTGTATCTAATTTAGTTGGAGCAGGTGTAGCAGAAGGTTCTACTGAAATATTTCAATATGGAGCAGAGCAATATAATAATAAGTTAGGAGAAACAGGAAATCAACTTGATGCAGGTAAAGAATTTTTTAATTCTATGTTTTCTCAGCAAGGGTTAGAGCAAGGTTTACAAGGGGCTTTTGGTGGGGCTGGATTAGCTTCTCCAAGTTTAATAAATACAAGTTTTAAAACTAGAACCCCAACAGACTATAATTCTATAAATAAAGACTTAGAAGAACTAAATGTTCTTAATAAAAAATATAATCTTTCAAGATCTAAAGTTGTAAAAGAAGGTATACAACAAGATATTGATAGAATTAAAAACAATATTAAAGAAAGAGTTGAAAAAAATAATGATATTGTAAATAATTTATCGCCTGAACAAATTAGAGAAATAGATAATTTAGGAGATTTAGCCGAGACACAAGTACAAAAAGTAAAAGAATTAAATGATCAATTAGAAAGAGGAGATATAGATCAAAAACAATACACATCTGCTTTAAAAGGTTTTAATGCAACATACCAAGATGCTAAGAATAGAATACAAAAAATAGCTTTAGAAAAAGATATTAAATTTGCTAAAGAAGGTGCAGAAAAATTAGGTATAGAAGTACAAGTATTAGATACTGAAAATAATCCTGAAGATCAAAAAATTATAGATGAAACTTTTGTAGATAAAAAAGGTAAAAAAGTAAGTGGTGTAGAAGGTGCATATAGTCCAAAAGATAATAAAATATATATAGACAAAGTAGAAGCTGCTAAAAAAGAAAAAGTAACAGTAGGTAGCCATGAATTATTACATGGTATATTAGCTAACGCCGCTAAAATAGATAATAAAATACTTGAAGACTTTAAAAAAGAACTATCAACTGATCAAATAAATATAATTAATAAAAAGCTTACAGACAACTACGATGCTAATTATATAAAAAATAATCCAGATGAATTTATAACACAGTTTTCTGATGCAATAGCCGCTAATGAAATAAGTTTTAATGAAAATTTATTTACTAAACTAGGTGATTTAATAACACCAATATTAAGGGCTGTAGGTTTTAGTAAAATTAAATTTGATACAGGTAGAGATGTTTATAATTTTATGCGTGAATATAGTAAAAGCATGGATCAAGGCCAAATAAGTAGAGATATCTTACAAGCCGTAGACACAAAACAACAACCTGCCGATACTAAATTTTCTAGATCTAACTTAGATAATAAATTAAAACAGTACGATAATGATCCTAAAAAATTAGTAAGAAATATGCTTACTTATCCTTTATCTAAATCAGAGTATGCTAAAGAAACTGGTGCTATAAACGAGGCTATTACTAAAAGACTTTATGATCCAATACTTCCTGATAAAAAAAAGTTATTAACAAGAGATGAATTTTTAGATGCTTTAATAGGCGAATCAGCTACTATGGTAGAACAAGAGTATGATGGTTCTCAAAGTTTAGATAAATTTGTTAGCAATAGATTAAATCTTAGAGCTAATAGTTTAGCTAAAAGATTAGGTATTGAGCAAGAAATAAAAACAGAAGTATCTGATGCTAAAGGAATTACAGTTGAACAAGAAGCGGTAAAAGAAACAACTAAACCTACAAAATCTAAATTAAGAAGAGCTCTTAAAATAGATGATAATTTAATAAATAAAGTAAAAAATACTGTAAGAAAAACATTAGGTACTAAATTACCACCTATTGAATCACCTAAATTTAAATTAGCATTAAAAAAAGCATTTAGAACTGAATTGAAAGTACCATTAGCAAAGTTATTAGGTACTAGAGAAAATTATAAAAAATTTTTAGAAAATAATTTTGAAAATATTTATAACGCTTTACCTCAAGAAACATTAAATAAAAGATTTAAACAATTTATAGAAGACACAGGTAAAAGAGAAAAAACAGCAGAAGGTAAAAAAATATTTAAAAAAAGATCTATTGATAAAAAAGAATTTGTAGATTATTTTTTAGGGTCAGAAGTTGGTGCATCAACAAAAGGTACTAGAAAAGATGCTTTAGCTGAATCATTAGGAGAAATAATGGCTTTAGATGCTACTATGGAGGTGTCTCAAGAACCAGATATTAAAACTAAACGTGAAGAAATAGCTAAACTTCAAGGTCAAAAAGTTACACCAACAGATAAAGCTAAAATTGCTTTAACTTTAAACAGAGATCCAGATATTAAATTTAGTAAAAAAAATATAGATAAAATTTTAGGAGGTAAAAAAGTTTTAGACTCTAATAATAAAAAAGATAGAGAATTTTTTTATAATACTATAGAAAATATTTTTCCTCAATTTTTACCTAGCTTAGTAATAAGCTCTAGTAATATGTCTGCATATAAAAATAAAAGAGGAAAATATCAATATATTACAGGGAATCAAAGAAGAAAATTATTAGAACAATATAAAAAAAATGAAAGAGAGTTTAGTGATAGAGAAATAAATATTGTAAAAATTGCTCAACAAGATTTATGGGGAAAGTTTGATGCAAAAAGAAATCCTATTAAATTTGGATCTAAAGAATATTTTGATTTATTGAATGATAATTATGATGGAGTAGAATATATTTTATTTCAATTTCAAGAAATGTTAAAAACTTATCCAGAAACTGGCCCTGTAATTGCTGCTTTTTTTAGTTCATCATCTTCTTATACAGGTCATATGCTTAGACAATTTGCTATGCCTAGAGGAGAAGATATTAATTTTAGAAAATTTGAAAAATTAAAAGAAAAAAATCCAAATAAATATAAAACCGAAAAAGAACATGTATGGCAACAAAATCAAGCTGGAGAAGTTATGGCTTGGATGATTGCCACTGGTAATGTAAAAAAATGGATGCCTTTTATTAAAGATAATTATTATATGCTAGGTTTAACAGCTGTTAATAATGATAAATTAAAAGATACTAAAGGGGTTTTTGGACCTGTATTTAATTACGGTAACCAACAAGCACCTCAGTTTATAGAAAAATTAAATGAAGCTTTAAAAGAAAACAACCCTGATTTAGCTATAGAATCTATTATAAGATATTTTAACACTGAAGTTAATAATAATAATGATGGTTTTAATTCTAATGAACTTACTTTTGATGGTAAATCTATTAGCGAGCTATATAATGTAACTGTTGATAAAAGCTTAAGAGATAAAGAAACACAAGCTTTTCAAAATGAACTTATACGAGAACAAGTTTTAGGCGAAGAAATAAATGCTCAAAAAGAAGTGAATGCATTTTTAGGTATAGCTCCATCAAAAGAAAAAGCAGCTACAAAAAATAATAACATGTTACCTGCTGAAATAAAATTTAGTAAATCTGAAAAATATACTAATAACAATGTGTTAGATAAAATGAGCGAGATAGATAATACTAATACACAAGAAGAATTAAAGTTTAGTAAATCAGCAAAGCTTAGTGAAGAGTTTAATAAAATAATAGAAGGAAAAACAGGTATAGGTAAAGATAAAACATATTCAAGAGTTAAAGCAGAAGTTGTAGGGGCTAACAAAGGTAGGTTTAATTGGTTTATACCACCATCAGCTGAAGATTTTGTAGGTTTATTATATAAAACATTAGGTAAAGGCAAGATTGGTGATAGTCAAATGGCTTGGTATAAAGCTCATTTATTAAATCCTTTTGCTAGAGCTATGGATAATATATCTAGAGATCGTGTAGCTTTAATGAATGACTTTAAAGAGCTTAAGAAAAAATTAAAAGTTGTACCTAAAACATTAAAGAAAAAAATACCAGGTGAAAACTTTACTCAAGAACAAGCTATAAGAGTATATATATGGAATAAACAAGGTATGAGTATTCCAGGCATGGCACAAGGTGATATAAAAGAGCTTACTGATTTTATAGAAAACAACCCTGATTTAGTTGTATTTGCTAATCAATTAATTCAACTTCAAAAAGGTGATCAATACGCTCAACCAACAGAAGGATGGTTAGCAGGTAATATAACAACTGATTTAATTGAAGGTATAAATACAGTTAAAAGATCTAAGTATTTAGAAGTGTGGCAACAAAATGTAAATGAAATATTTTCAGAACCTAATTTAAATAAGCTTGAAGCTGCTTACGGTAAAAATTATAGAGTAGCATTAGAAAATATATTAAGAAGAATGAAGACTGGTAAAAACAGATCTTTTGGTGGTGATACTTTAACTGGTAGAGTAACTGATTGGCTTACAAACTCTATTGGTGCTATTATGTTCTTTAATACTAGATCAGCTGTACTTCAAACAATATCAGCTATTAACTTTATTAATTTTAGTGATAACAATATATTTAAAGCTGGTAAAGCATTTGGTAATCAAAAACAATTTTGGTCAGATTTTAAAACATTATTTAATTCAGACTTTTTAGTTGAACGTCGTGATGGTTTAAGACTTAATGTAAACGAAGCTGATATAGCTGACATGGCTAAAAAAGGTGGTGTAAGAGGTGTTATAAGTGAATTACTTAGATTAGGATTTTTACCTACGCAAATAGCGGATAGTTTTGCTATTGCATCTGGTGGTTCTACTTTTTATAGAAATAGAATAAAAGCTTTAGAAAAACAAGGTATGTCTAAAAAAGAAGCCGAAACTCAAGCTTTTCAAGATTTTAGAGAAACTGCAGAAGAGTCTCAACAATCAAGTAGACCTGATAGAATTAGTCAACAGCAAGCGGGACCATTAGGACGTGTTATATTAGCTTTTGCTAACACTCCAGCCCAATATGCTAGATTAATTAAAAAAGCCGCTAGTGATCTTAGAAATGGCCGAGGAGATGCAAAGAGCAATATATCTAAGATAGTATATTATGGTATTGCACAAAACTTAATATTTAATGCTTTACAACAAGCTTTGTTTGCTTTAGCATTTGATGATGAAGAAGAAAAAGACGAGAAAAAAGAAAAAAGATACATCAATATAGTTAATGGTATGGCAGATAGTATTTTACGTGGAGCAGGTATTAGTGGTGCTATATTTTCAGTATTAAAAAATGTATCATTAAGATTAAGTCAAGAGTCTGAGAAAAAATCACCTGAATATCAAGATGTATTAGTAAAAGAAATAGCTCAAATATCTCCACCTATATCATCTAAACTAGGTAAGCTTAGACAAGCGGGTAGATCATATTCGTGGAATAAAAAAGAAATGATGGAAAAAGGTTGGTCTATTGATAATCCAGCTTATTTAGCCGCTGGTCAAGTTATAGCAGCTACTACAAATATACCACTAGATAGAGCTTTTAAAAAGATAGATAATATTAGAAATGCTAGTGATTCAGACTTACAAGCTTGGCAACGTATAGCATCTATAGCTGGTTGGTCTGACTGGGAATTAGGTATTAAAGATGATGAGGTTTCAAAACCATATGTTAGAATAAAAAGAAAACCAAGATCTTCAAGCCAAAAAGTAGAAAGAAAAAAACGAAAACCAAGAGAATAACACTAAATAAATAAATATGAATAACGAAAAAAAAGAAGTACGTCATTACATCGGTGCAGCCGGCATATTTACTTTAATTATATTATTATTAATATTTCTAAGTTATGTAGAAATACCACCAGTAAATAAAGACTTATTTGTGGCCATCGTAGGAACACTAGTTTCTAGTTTAGGAATTGTCGTGTATGTTATAATAGGACAACAGCCGGATGAAGTTAATAAATTACAAAAGAAAAATGAATCATTAGAATCAATGACTCATCAAATGGAAAAACGTAATGATCAGTTAGAAGAAATGATAATTGATATGCAAAAAGAAATGATAGAAAAATTTACTTCAAAAAGTTGTAATTGTAAAGATAAATAATATGAAAAAAAGCCCATTAATGCTTAAGATAAGTGCTAGCTGTAAAGCAGCAGCTAAGAAAAAATTTAAAGTATATCCAAGCGCATATGCAAATATATGGGCTTCAAAAACACAGAAAAAAGGTAAGTGCTAATGGGCTTTAATATATATAACAGACACTCTAATAGCCCTTTAGCTTGTTGGAAAGGATACGAAAGAGTTCCTGGTACAGCAAAAGGAGCCAAAGGAAGTTGTAGAAAATCATCTGGTCCTGCTAAAAAAGGATCTGTAAAAGGTGGAGGTACAACTAAAGTATGTTTACCTAAGGCTAAAATTGCTAGCATGAGCCAACAAGAAAGACAAAAAGTTGTAAGTGCAAAACAAAAAGCTGGTAGAGCTGGTAAGTATAAAAGATCTAGTAGTAGCAATGTTACTGGTACTGCTAGTAAAAATTTAAAAGACTGGGTTAAACAAGACTGGAGACAGGTTGGTGATCCTAGTAAAAAATGTGGAGAAAAATAATATGCAATACTTTAATATTACAGAATTTGACAGTCCCGATCAAGTTGGAAGTGGTCGAGTAATGAAACAAAATGTATTAGAAATGTTAGATATGGCAAGAGGTAAGTTTGATAAGGCCATACATATAAACAGTGGTTATAGAACTAAAGAGCATAATAAAAAAATAGGTGGCAAAAAAGATTCTGCTCACCTAAAAGGATATGCAGTAGATATACATTGTAATAATTCAAGAGACAGGTATCATCTTGTTAATTGTTTATTAGATGTAGGATTTAATCGTATAGGTATAGCTAATACATTTATACATGTAGATGCTGATCCAGATAAAGATCCAGATGTAATTTGGATATATTAAAAGGAACACGATAAAATGGGCTTCCACCCCCAAAAGTTCCTGCAATTGAAGGGAGATCATTACGGTCTCCCTTCATTATTTCTAGCCGTCACAAGACAAACACTCTTCATCCATTGCAGCAGCTGCTATGTCACCTCTAAGAACAGATTCTGTTCTCATATAGTATAAGGTCTTAATACCTTTTTTCCATGCGTCTAAGTGAACTTTATTAATCCATTTAGGTGTTGCTTCAGAAGGAAATGCTAAGTTTAAGCTAACTCCTTGATCTATGTATTGCTGTCTTATACCTGCTTGATTAACTAATTCTAGTTGATTTATTTCTTTAAATGTTTTAAATACATCTTTAGCTGGTATATCATTACTAAACATTAAACCATCTAGTTCTTTTACATCTTGAACCGAACCACCATCTCTTAATATTTTATCCCATATCTTTTCAGTATTAAGTTTATTTCTACGTAAAAACTTAACTAGTGTAGGATTTTTTCTAATAAACGTACCTTTAGCTGATTGTTCTGTAAATACATTTGCAGCCCATGGCTCAATACCAGGTGATATATTACCTGATAGTTTACTATTACTAACAGTTGGTGCTATAGCTCTAAGATGAGTATTACGCATACCTGTTCCTACGCACCATAGTGGTTCACCATATGTTTCAGCTAGGTTTCTACTAGCTCTATCAGATTCTATTTTAATCTGACTAAATATTCTACGTGTTTCATATTGTGACAATAGCCCTTCAAATGGTATACCTTTTTCTTGTAAATAAGTATGCCAGCCAAGTACTCCTAAGCCTAACGCTCTACCTTTACTAGCTGATCTTACAGAGTTTTCAAAGCCTCTTAATCCTTTAGCTCTATGTATAAACTCTTCCATAACACCATCTAAAAACCATATACTATCATATATAAGATTAGTATTTTTCCACTCATCATACTTAGCTAAATTTAAACTAGATAAACAGCATACAAAACTATGGTTTTCATCTGTGTGTAAAGTAATTTCACTACAAATATTAGTCATATGAACCTTTAAACTGTTCGACTTGTAAGCGTCTGGATTAGCCTTGTTTGTATTTCCTTTAAAGAGGACATATGGCTCACCTGTAGCTTTTCGTTTTTGAAGTAACTTGGACCACTTATTCCGTGCATTTGTATCTCCACTTTCGAGTCTTCGCATAAACTTATCGCCAACGACAGCACACTGATGTAAGTTAAGAGATTGCCTATTGACGTCCCCTTTAGGTTCTCTGATTTCCAACCATTCATCGAAATCAGCGTGGTCAATATTGATATTAACGGATGCAGCCCCTCTACGTACTGATCCTTGGTTGGTCGCGAGTATAGTTGAGTCATAGATCTTGCAAAAAGGGACAACTCCATCTGATGTTCCATTACCTGTAATTTTAGATCCGGCGGGTCTTATCATATTTATACCGACGCCTACGCCACCACCGTGTTTAGCGAGTAGCATCATTTCTAAATTTTTTTGTCCTATGTCACTTATACTATCAGCGACATCAATACCAAAACAAGATATAGGTAAACCTCTATCAGTTCCAGTATTAGAAAGAACAGGTGAAGCTAAACATAGCCAACCATTCCATATATATTCAAAAAACGTAGGTGCTAATTCAGGTTTATATAAACGTCGTGCCACAGCTTTTGATACTCGCATATATGCCTCTTTGGGTGTTTCACCTTGAAGCAAGTATCCGCCGCTAATAGTTTTTTTATAGACATCAGTATTTCCCCAATTAGGATAATCTTCTCCTTTAATCCAATCATTATTCCACATTTAAATCTAATTTCTTTTCTTGTTGTTTTTTGTTTCTTTTTTCTTCAGCTTTTTTCATTTTATCTACTATTTTACTCCACTCTTTTTCACCCATAAATAATTGTAAAGCCGTTATAGTTCCACGTGATAATGAATCTATTTGTTGTATTTCTAATATAAGCTTTTGAGATACTCTTATTAAAGAATCTACTTTCTTTTGCATCTCTACTAATGTACTTTCTTTCATGTTGTATTAATTAAATATAAAGTGTAGCCTATCATAACGTTTATGTTTACAGCCACTAAATTCCATTGTTTTGCTAACCATACTTGAGGTGTACAAATTAAACCTCCTATTATATATAATATAGGACCAATATTACCTTGGTTTAATATATAAGGAGCTATCATAATAAAACCTGTACCCATATATCCTAGTCTATTTGATATACGTTCTTTAGCAGATAGTCTTCTTTGTTTTACTAATAGTTTTAAAAAACTTCTTTTTTTCATCAATTACTTAATTTTTCAAACATCCAACAGTTTTTAGAATAAGGTTTATAAACATATAGTGTAGTATTTTTTATAGTAAAAGGTAATTTATATGCGTCACTAGGTTTAGTAACATATATTTTATTGTCTTTTATTTCAAATTCACCTCTACTAATACTATCTTTATTTATTCTTATAAACGTATTGTCTTCGTTTATTGTAAGTCTTTCTCTATCTATATAACTAATCCATTCTCCGTATAAATCTACGTCTTGTTGAGAATATAATTGTGTTGTTAATAATAAGATTAATAATTTAATTGTTTTATTCATTTTTATTTATTTACCAAATATCTTCAAAATCTTCTCCTTCGTTAGCCTTTGCGTAATCAGTAGGCCTAACACTAAAAAAATCAGTATGAGTATGCCCCCCGGTAAGATGGTAGAACCAATCAAGAGCTTTTGCTCCGTCTTTGTCAAACTGAAAGTACTCCCCGTGGTGCTCGTAGCCGAGTTCAATAATTTTTTCATTGAGTCTTTTTCTAATGAATTGTTTAAGGTCGTAAGCTTTGAGATTTTCAATGTCTCCAAGTTCAAACATTTTGTCGATATAGTTTTCTTCTGCCTCGAGCATTGCTGTTGCAGCATCCAATATGTCTTGTTCACAGTCTTTTAATAATTTATTATTTTCTTTACACATATGACGAAAAAGCGCACAACCCATCTTACTATGCAGCGACTCATCGCGCACACTCCATTTCATCTGTTGTCCTACTCCTTTCAGTAAATTTCTTAACTGAAAACTATATAGAACAGCGAAGGCAGAGTACAAGCTAACACCTTCAGCAAAGGCGCTAAAGACTGCAAGGCTTCGTGCAATTCCAGTATGCTCACTTCCATCATAACTAACTAAATTATCAAAGCGTTCCATTGTTGCTTCGTCTTGTAAGAACGCTTCAAAATTTTCAAGACCAAGAGTTTCATTTAAATAACTATAAGCAACAGCATGTATTGTTTCTTGCGAACCAAACATCATTGCCATTTGTTGTATTTCATGCTTCGGAAACCATGATACAACCTTCTGTGTCCAATAATCTGACACAGCACATTCTGTTTGAGCAAAGCCCAACAGTATATTGCCTACTAAATTTTTTTCTTCTGGTGTAAGCTTTTCGTTCCAATCTTTAATATCGCTTGACATTGATATTTCAGTATGAAGCCAGAATGCTTGAGCTTGTTTAAGCCACCCTTCAGTATAGTACTCAGGGTACTCAAAAGGCTTATAAGGTACTCTTACATCAAATAATCCCATATATTAATCGTTAAATATTTCTAAACAAACATCTACAAATGGTAGATATATTACGTGTTGTACTGAATCTGAATGAGGATAACTTCTAGCCCCAATTAAAATTCCTGGATAGAATCCAACAGTTAGTTCCCAATTTTTATCCATAGCATTTTATATTATGTTCTTCTTGTAGTTTTACTAAATCATTGTAATACATATAGCCTTTAACTTCAAACCTCCATTTAATCCACTTATCAATTTGTCTTTCAGCATATTTTCTACGAGCTACTTGTTTTGTGATTCGAGTATTAATCTTATCGTTTCGTCGCATTCTTTTTGATTTTGTGGTTTATATATTGTAGTTGAATCTAAATTATCTAAAACATATTTTTTAAACATTTTCCATTTAATTGGAAAACTTTCATTAGCTCTACCTTTTGTTTCTATTATAAATCCTTTACCTATAAAATCAGGTGTATATTTAATATTGATTATATTTTTATTGCCTCTGTTTTTATAAACTCCTTTACCATTGGCACATCTTTCATATGCTGGTTGATCAAAGTTAAATCCAGGAAATAATTCAAATGTAATACCCTCATATTTAGCTTTTATTTTAGCTTTTTTTAAGGCTATATACATATATTTTTCAAGACCTGAAGCAAAAGTAATACCATCATATGATATTTTTTTTGCTTGTACAGGACCTTTTTTACGTTTATATTTAGTCTTCATATACACGTTTTAACATAGCTTCTTCAATCTCATCATTTAAGCAACGTTTAGCAGCTTCAATATAAAGCAATGCATCCATTAATTCTTCTTGTACGTCTACTAAAAATCTATTAAGATCTTTTTCTTGATGTTTAATTTCTTGCATCATAGTAGCACCATACTTTTTTTGGCCAATAAGACTACGCTCATCCATCTTAGCTAAGACAGCTTGAACTATTTTATCTTCTGTTTTAATCCTCATTTTTAACAAATGTTCCGTTAATCATAGCGCCTTGGCGTTTGCTTATTACTTTGTATGCAGATGCTATGCAGCTTTCTATATGATGGCCTCTTAAATAAGCTAAGTTAGTTAATACAACTACAATATCACCTATTGCATCTACAACTTCTGGCTCATCATCTTTTAATAAAGCTTTAGCAAGCTCACCACACTCTTCTTGTAGTTTTACATATTGAGTTTTAACATCACCTGTAGCGTATATACCTCTTGTATTAGCCCAATCACGTATGTTATTAAACATTTTTAAAGGTTTTTTACTACAAGTTTTTGGTTGTGGTGTATGTTCTGGATTAAAATAAGCTTCATAAAAAGCTTTATTGTATACATAGCATCTGTTATCATTAAACATAGATGTTTTAACGTTATGTAATATCCAAGGTATGTTCTCTTTTGTTATATTAAACTGGCCGAACCCTGTTTTCCATGTTAAACCTATATTATCCTTTAATTGTTTTTCAAGCTCAGTGCTTGAACAAGGGAACGTTGAGGTTTGTTCTGTTGCGTTTATTTTCATTTTATTAAATAAGTTTTTATATTTTTTCATGTCTACTTTGTAGCCATAAGACTTTTGAAGTTCTATCTCCTTGTCAGATATATAGTCTATATCTTCACTTGAATCAAGAACTTCGTACTCTCCTTCTTTATAACCTTGTATAAGCGTAACCCTTTTATTAAGATTACTTGTTACACCTATTTTTTTACCCGGTATGTGATATAAATAATACATATTTAGAATTTTAATTTGTCGTTGTAAATGTGTAAGTTATGTGCAAAATGATAGTATGTACCAACTTCAATAGATAACCTCTCTGCAATCATTTTTTGAAGCATTGAAAAACAGTATTGGTCATTACAAAAACCATACCAGAGATCATTAGAACGCATCAGAACAGCCATATTAAGAGCTGGGTTCTGTCTACCTGTTAGCTTTTGATCATATAGTATAGTAAATTGTATTGCATAAGTGCACGGTGTATCTTTTGCATACGTATCTATTTCTTTACCATCATATATAGATATAGCAGCATGCCTAGTATCTTTTACTGTTTCTAGTTTAGCTATAACTTTATCTATTTGATTATTTCTATTCCATTGCCAACCATAATTAGATCTTACACAGCCTTTGCTGTCCATCATTTTATACCAGATTGGCGCTTTCTTAGCAATATCTTCCGCGTTAGGATTTCCTGACAAATACCAGTTCCATTCTCTTTCAGCATACGTAATATTCCAGTTACGAGATTCATTGTGTATCTGATTTTGAAGTGGATCTTTAATCGTAAACCCCACGTTAAATAAAGCACGTGTATCAGCGAACTCAAAACCTTCAGTAGCGATTTTAGTGTAGAAATAATTGTATGCATCACTCGCATTATTGAAATTATTTTTTATGTTTATCATAATAGTATTTTTGCATTCTTCTTATTTCTTGATGTATGTTTTCATGTGTATATACACTAGGAGATAGATGAGCTTTTTCACCTTTTTTATATGGTCCTAATCTTATTTCTATATACCACTCTTCTGGAAATAAACCAGGTTTTGTAGGCACAGGACTTATTCTAATGTTATTACGTATACACCAAGAATTTATTTCATTTTCTTGTCTACTCATTGTAGGATAATTATAACTTAAACCTTTGTGAGTAGTTTTAGATCTGCGTCTTTTTTGCCGCTCTTCTATTCCCATGGCATTGGCTCATCTTTTTTAACCAAATCATGATGTGGAATAAAACAACCAGACGCTGCATCCCATTTAAAATGAGCTTCAGCTCCGTTTTCACCTAAGTTTTGAAACTTAACTTTAAGTATTTTAGCTTTAACTGTTTTTTCTTCATAGTTTCTATGAACTAGTATACCGTGATAACTAGCATCATACCACTCACCACCACCTTTTATGTTATACATTGTAGGTTCTTCTATTTGACCTTCTTTGTCTCTGTACATTTTAGTAGGATGAGCTACAATAAAAACTAATACATCAAACTTTTTAGCAAAGCTTTCTATTTTAGTTAAATATTCCATTGTATAACGATTGATGTCTTCTGTTTTAGAATCAACATCTCTAATCTTATTAAATGGATCTATAACTAAACATTTAATACCTTTACGTTTAACTAGCTCAGCACCTTTTCTTAATACAGATTCAAGAGTATAACGTTCCATATCAATAAAGAAAAAATTATCATTAATATGATCAGCCACTCTATTCCATTTATCACCTTTAATATCACCTCTTGTTGGCATACCTTGCCAAGATTTACGCATTAATTTATGTGCGTGTAAATAAGTAGGTGCATTTTCAGGTGATGCAAAAGCTGTTTTCCAACCATAGTTTTCATTGTAGCCAATAACCATTTGATCAACAAAATCAGATTTGCCGCTACTAGGTATACCTGTTACAGTAATAAACTGGCCAGTATAAGTACTAAAAATATCATCAAAATTTTGTAAACCAACTTGGTATCCTGGTTTAAACCCGTTTTCCACAAAGTCTGTAACTTCTGCTTCAATATCTCTGAATGTAGTGACATTCTCAAGAGGAACAGGTCTAGCTTGTTTAATTCTTTCATTTAATTTTTGTTTTCCGTATTTAAGTAAATACTCGTTTGCATCTTTACAGTCATCAAACGTAGCTAAATAACAAACCTCAGCACCAAGACGTCTTATAAGTTCTTGTTGTAATGCTTGACCAGCTTCGTCTTGATCTACTGCTAGTATTATTTTTTCTTTTTTATCAAAATAATCTATACAGTTATCTAAATAATCTAAGTTATTAGAATTTAAAGTAGCTCCATTTGGTACAGAAATAACATTAGGTATACCAGCTTCATGGCAAGATAAAACGTCGATCTCGCCTTCCACAATAATACAGCTGTCATAACCAACGATACTATTAATATTATAAAATACTTTTTCTGCTCCTTTGAATAGTTTAAAGTTTTTTCTACCATCTCTATATTTTATATTGATGAGTTGATCACCCATCATGTAATTAAAATGTATAGTGTTCTCTTTCTTACCGGTTTGAGGCATAAACTCAGAACCTTCACCAACCATAAGATCGGTTAAAGTTTTCTGAGATATTCCTCTTGTATTAAACCAGTCAACTACTTTACTTTGTAGAAGTTTATACACGTATTCATCAGGTCTTACATAGACCTTTTCGCTTGCTCCTTTGCGTTGATAAGTATGTAGTTGAAAAGTTGTATTACAATTATGACAAGTACCAAGACCACGTTCCCAATCATATGAAGCACATTTGGCTTTTCTATTTTTAGGTTTTCTATCAGATGAACACAGGGGACAAATCCCCTGCGTTTTCTCTTCTAGACCGTGTTGATTATATTTATCAATCACAAATCCGTTGATCTCTTGTATTTGCATATTTAAAACGGTAAGTCGTCTTCTACTTTAGTTTTAACTTGAGCAGCTTGAGGTTGATCTGTTCTTGGCGGTGGTGATACATTATCACCATTGGTCCATACAACTTTACAGTTACCAAGATAAATCTTTTCAACTTTAGCTTCTCTTTCTTCTTTAGTTTGTTCTATTATAACTGGTCCTTGATTACCAAATTGATCAAGCTCATCATTAAGTGTTAAGCTGATTGGTAAGTATTTACCTTTAGCTCCAGTTATAATTTTACTTTTATCAATCTTAGTCAGATCAATACTAGTTTTAATTATTGATGCCATTATTAATATGTAGCCAATTGGTTAAACATTCTTACTAACTGAGGCTTAGTAGCTCCAGTAGTTCTGCGTAGATTATCTACAGCTTTTACATGGCTTTGGTTAGTGTAAAAGTTATTAATGCTTGTGTTCATGCCTGTAACATCACAGGTTCTTTTTCTAGGTCTTGCCATAATTAAAGTGTTTCTGTTTTAAAAAATTGTTTAGAGTCAAAGTTTTCAGTCTTAAAAAATAATTGGTATTGTGCTACTGCTTCTTTCACTTTATCTTGACCCTTTTCATAAAATGAATCAGAGCAGTCGCATATTTTAATTTGATGAGTTGTTTTATCTATAACAATAAAAATCATATCATATCCAAACAGTTGTTTGTATATAAATGCTTGACTATCATAGTTATAGCGTGAAGCTGAAAAACGAAATTTTTCTATATCTGAAGTTGTTTTCAGATCTACAATTAATTTTTCGTCATGATTTACAATATCAGCTTTACCTTTCCACATTTCACCTTCAATCTCAGCAATACCGGGTATTTCATAATCTACTTTTCCAGTTTTTATTAGACCTTTACATACATTATTAGCCATAACTTTATCGACCATTAATTGTATTTGATCTACCTCGTGTTGTAGTAGACATAATTCACCACCTGAGATCTCTTTATACACTTTATTATTCCTTGTTGCCGACTCAATAACTTTAAAGTTTTTAAGCTTGTCCGGCTCTAGTATAGCGGTATGAAAATAACCGCCTACTAGAAATGCTGGACGTGGTTCTGAGGGTTCATGCAGTGCTAAAGGATTTTTTAATAGCGTTGATATGTTTGAGTTACTTAAGTATCGTTTACCAATACCATTATAATACTCATCATCGTTTTTTAACGCTGTTAAAACCTCTTTATTTGTCATTTAGAGTGTTGTTAGTTCCTGCTCAACTTCTTTAGTTAATGCATACTTGGCTTTAATAGTCTCTAATTTACCTCCTGATTTAATGAACTGTTTAGCTTTAGCTATTTGATCTTTAGACATTGTCTTGTTGTGATCGTTAACAGCATCGCTATCCTGTGTGTCGTCTATTAAAAATAGATTACCAAGAGCGTATTTCTTTCCGTAACTCGATGCAGAACCAAACTGCTGAGGTGTTTGCATACCTTTCTGTAACAGATCAACTCCAACTAGAGCTGTTGCTGTAATAGAATTTTCACCATCAGATATGGTTGCTATACTATTAAATATAGGCACAGGATCAGAGCTAACTAGTTCTTCATCTAGTTTTACTGATACTCCTAATTCTAATAGATAGGGTTTTGTTGCTTCGAGGATGTCTTCGGCTGATCGGAAGTAGTATTTGCCGAATGAATTAAATCTTGATTTTTTAGATTTAAATTTAGTCTGAATAGTTGATAACTTTTCGTTTATAGTCATAGGTTTATGGTTTATTCTTACTTATATAATCACATATAAATAAGATGATTTACATATATAACTTACAGATATTCAATAACTTGTGAATGATCTACACTGTCAATTAGCTTTTGAACGGCTTGCTTTTTAAGCTCAGAAACTCTGACGTAACCGCTAGCTCCGTTTATATTAATTTGAGGTGCAATATCTTTAGCTGAATGTTTATTACAATCAAGACCATAAGATAATCTTAACACTTCATATTCGCTTTCATTTAAGTGTTTTTTCATCAAGCTTTTTAAATAGCTATTTAATAACCCTATATTGTAGGGCTCAGATTGATCAGGTATTTGATAAATCATATCCTCATCATCTGTATAAGACTTAGCATCGATGCTTAAAAATATACTATTAAAAAACATTTCTACCATTTTCTTGTCTTTAGGATTTCTACGCATCTCATTTAATTTATGTTCTGGTATACGTATATCACCTCGTTTTATATCAATAGATCTACGAATAGCTCCTTTGATACGTTTAAAAAAGAAAGATTTTAAAGTCTTCTCTTGATCTTCTGATTTTCTTAGAATTTCATAATCTAATTTATCAACAGCTTTTATAAGACCTATTGAACCTTCTTGTATTAAATCAGTAATATCAAGAACGCCACTTGCCTGCTGTGATGTAGAAAACTTACGAGCTATATTCTCTACTAATGGTAAAAATCTTACAATTAAATTATCTCTACTATCAAATATGAGATCGTTGTAATCTGGCATAGAAGCTTTAACATCTTCTTTATACCGAATATAATTTTTAATATTATATTTTTTCATGGTCCTTATTTAAAAGTTCTTTTTCTCGTTTAAGACTACTACCCATTGTTCTATAAACAGTTCTACTAGAACAGTCTAGTAGATCTGCTATTCTCGCAATCGTAATCTTCTTACCAATATCATGCAACTCTAGCATGCATTGATAGATCATCTCTTCATTTATTAATCTATCTCGACCTATTAATTGGCCTACAATACTTAACTTCTCTTTCATAGTTAAACCAGTAAAATCTTTAAATATAACTTTACGTAGTTTATTTTTAGGTGGTTGTTTTAGCTCTGTTAAAGTAACATCATCAATCATATTAACTAAATATTTATCTAACATAGTGAACGTAACAAACCCGTTACTCTTTGTAGCTATATGTCTAGCTAACTCTTCAAACTCTTTAATAGATAACTGAGGATTTAAATACCACAGCACTAATAAATGCCATTTAAGAGATCTAAAAGTATTTATTTTAGCTTTGCTTCTAAATAACTCATAGCATTCATGTGTACCATATTTATAATAATAACCCCATTTATATACTTCTGTAGGTTCATCATTAACAGGGTCACGCCGGTAAATTATCTTATGTTTATTTAAAAACTTAAGTCTTAAATGTGACATTAGCCTCTTACTCTTTATATCTTATTACCTATTGTCATACAGGTTCAGGAACTGTTTCGTTCCATCTTATTGTATCGTATTTACGAAGTTTTTGTGAATATTTTTGAATTAAC